>Ga0129314_1000013_pt1 | contig 254079 bp, 200 predicted proteins | sample O1111metagenome_FD_94431 | JGI IMG/M metagenome (GOLD analysis project Ga0129314, IMG submission 94431) | Orangutan individual fecal microbial communities from fecal samples from Wisconsin, USA - O1111 metagenome | ecosystem: Host-associated > Mammals > Digestive system > Large intestine >...
GATTTAGCGGGCTAAATCAAAAGGAAAAAGTGAAAAAGATGCGCAAAAGAGACCAAAATAGTAGCAAAGAAAAATAGACAGTCCAATTATAAAAAATATTTCGGTAAAATTTAAACAGTTTCTTATATCGTAATATCTAATTAATAATCAAAAAAAAGCTGTAAATTTACAATTTTAATCATAATAGAATAATCGTATGAAGCAGTTAACTTTTATTTTAGTGGCATTTGCCTTCTTTGCCGCTTCCTGTAACAATGCGGGACAAACACAAAAGAGCAGTGAAAGTAAAGAGACCGTGGCGGAAACCGGCGCGATTATCTTCGATGCCGACTCCCTTTATGCCATAGCCGAATCATTGATAGGTGAACCGGTGGCGATCAAAGGGTATGTAACCCATACCTGTGAGCATTCAGGTAAACGCTGTTTTCTGACCGGAGAGGGACAGAAATATTCAATCCGGATAGAAGCCAAAGGGGACATAGGGTCATTCGACAAGGAATTGGTCGGTTCACAATTAAAAGTAAACGGTATATTGCGAGAAAGACGACTCTCCGAAGTTGAAATAGCAGATATGGAAAGTAGTGTCAACGAAAAACTGACGAAAGAAGAAGTTTCTGCTGAAACTTGCGAGGCGGAGTTGGCCAATATCAACGAGATGAAAGATTGGATGAAAGCCCGGGGCAAAGATTATTACTCGATATATTATGTAGACGGGTTGAACTATGAAAAAGTTCACAATTAATCCAGAAATAAGAAAATGGATACGAATCCTCCATCGTGACATCGGGTTCGTAATGGTAGGATTCTCCCTCGTTTATGGAATTTCAGGCATTCTGCTCAACCATATGGATCACAAAGATCCCTCATATAAAGTTGAGAATAAGAGCCTGACTTTCACCAAAGGGCTCACAACGGAAGAGTTCACACAAGAATGGCAAGCCGAACCCGACAGGCCCGGACTGAATAATATCGGCGAAACCGCAGGAAAATACAGGTTAATGCTGCAGGGCGGTATCGGAGAGTATGATCCACAGACTGGAGTGGTTCAATATCAGACAAGCAAAAGAAAACCCATTGCCTACTGGGTAAACCGGCTCCATTATAATCGCGTTAAAGGGTGGTCACTCATGGCCGATATATTCGCCGGATCACTGATCTTTCTGGCCATATCAGGACTGTTTATGGTAAAGGGGAAACATGGCATCACAAAAAAAGGGAAATGGTATCTGATTATCGGCCTGCTTATTCCTATCTTATATATACTACTGGCAGGATAAGAAGGCTTAAAGCGACAACGAACTCCATTATTTAGAAACAATATAAATAATTAAAGCAAAAAGCCTTATCTTTGCAAGCCGAAATAAGAAAATCAATCATTAATGCGCCTTTCAGAATTACAAACGGGACAAAAAGCGTACATCGTAAAAGTAAATGGTAGCGGGGCTTTCAGGAAACGTATCCTCGAAATGGGGTTCATACGCGGAGAGGAAGTCAAATCGATACTGAACGCTCCATTAAAAGATCCTATCAAATATGAGATCATGGAATACGAGGTATCGCTACGCCGGAGCGAGGCGGTAATGATTGAAATATCGATACTGGCAGGAGATATCCAAAATGACGCCCCATATAAGAAGAAACCCATAACTGAAGAGGAAGTTCAGCAAAACACAGAGGCCAGTCACGACAGTGGGACAGAACCACGGATACATCACTATAAAAATGGAGGAAATCATACCGATAAGAAAATAAAAGTCGCACTTCTGGGAAATCCCAATTCGGGAAAAACCACCATTTTCAATCTGGCTTCCGGTGCACACGAGCATGTGGGTAATTACAGTGGTGTGACTGTCGACTCGAAAGAGGGCACCTTGCGCCACAATGGCTATGAGTTCACACTGATAGATCTTCCCGGCACTTACTCGTTATCGGCATATACCCCCGAAGAATTATTCGTCCGGAAACATATACTGGATGAAAAGCCCGACGTGATTGTGAACGTGGTATCGGCATCGGCGGCAGAGCGAAATCTCTATCTTACCACAGAACTGATTGATTTGCAAGTCCCGATGGTGATCGCACTGAACATGTATGACGAACTGGAAGAAAGCGGCCGTACATTCGAGTATGAAACATTCGGATCATTGATCAATACTCCTATTCTTCCCACTGTGGGCAAAAGGGGGGAAGGAATTCCCCAACTGCTCGAGAAAGTGATTGATGTCTATAAGAAAGAAGAGTACGACTATGTACGGATTCCCTATGGAAGAGTTTTGGAGAAGTCCATCGGCATCATGGAACGGGAATTCAAAAGCGTGGATCCGACCTTGTATGCCGGATGGAATATGCCATTACGCTATATCTGCGTCAAATTACTTGAAGGTGATAAAGATATTGAGAAGCGTGTCCGCACATTGCCGCAACCGGAACAGATATTCAGCCGCAGAGACAAAGAGCGGGCCTATATTGAAAAGCTGTTGCGTGAAGATCCGGAATCGGCCTTTACCAATGCCCGCTATGGTTTTATCGCCGGCGGATTAAAAGAAACGCTTACTGAAAAGACCCAGTTTTCCGAAACAACAAAATTAATAGATGCTTTAGTAACCCATAAATATATCGGATTCCCTCTCTTTTTCCTGTTTTTGTGGGTAATGTTCGAAGCGACTTTCCGGCTGGGGAATTACCCGATGGAATGGATCGAATGGCTGGTGGAACAACTGGGTAACCTCGTCAGAGGCAATATGCAGGAGGGACCATTAAAGGCACTGGTTGTAGATGGTATCATCGGGGGTGTAGGAGGCGTCATCGTCTTCCTCCCCAATATTGTGATATTATATCTTTTCATTGCCTTTATGGAAGACTCGGGGTATATGGCACGTGCAGCTTTCATCATGGATAAACTGATGCACCGCATCGGCTTGCACGGGAAATCGTTTATCCCTCTCATCATGGGATTCGGCTGTAATGTTCCCGCCATCATGGCTACACGCACCATCGAGAGCAGGAGTAGCCGTATGATCACCATGTTCATTGTACCGTTCATGTCATGTAGCGCCCGATTACCGGTTTATATTCTCTTCGTCAGCGCCTTTATCCCTAAATACGGGAGCCTGGTAATGCTTGGATTATATGCCTTCGGCATTTTGATTGCCGCGTTCACGGCACGAATACTTCGCAAAACAGCCTTTAAAGAAGAGGAGACACCTTTTGTAATGGAACTTCCTCCCTACCGGATGCCCACCAGTAAATCTATCATCACCCATATGTGGGATCGGTCGAGCCAATACCTCCGGAAAATGGGAGGCCCCATCCTGATTGCTTCTATTGTAATCTGGTTCCTGGGATATTTCCCCCAGAATGCAGAGAGAGACGCCGCGTTCGATAATGAGATCGCCATGGTCGATGCACAATACGACCGGAATGAAATAAGCCACGAAGAGAGAGAGGAAAAGGTCACCGGGATAGAACATCTACGTAATACAACTCATCAGGAGAATTCCTATATCGGGAATATCGGAAAGTTCATTGAACCTGCGATGCGCCCGCTCGGATTCGACTGGAAAATATCAGTGAGCCTGCTATCGGGAATGGCAGCCAAGGAGATCGTCATCTCCACCATGGGCGTACTATACACCGGTGATAGTGAAGACCAGCAATCATTGCAGCACCGGCTAAAGGCAGAGTCTTATGCGGACGGATCGCCTATCTTCACCCCTCTTGTGGTAGCCGGTTTTTTGCTCTTTGTATTGATTTACTTCCCCTGCGTAGCCTCAGTAGTAGCCATCAAAGAAGAGTCGCATTCCTGGAGATGGGCACTATTCAGTGTACTTTACTCTACAGGCCTCGCCTGGCTTATAGCATTCCTGGTATACCAGATAGGAAACCTGTTGATTTAGGAGTTGTATCTAAAAACTTTTCCTGTTATAATACTGTTTAAAAGGTATGGATATACAACTTTTCATCGTTATTATCATCGGTATCATTGTGGGGATCATCCTCATACGGGCAATCTATCGTTTCTTTTTCACCGAAAGAGACCACTCTATCTGTGGCGGCTGTACCGGATGTGATATACACAAAGAACAGGCCCGCCATCTTAATCGATAATAGGGATACAAAAGCGATCCTTATCTATTCTACAGGGATATAAATCTCCGTTTTCAACTTTTCCGGGATCGTTTTACCGGGATGGTTGAGGTACTTTTCAAAACAATGATAATCCCTTAGTCCCAAGTTGTTCTCAGGTAAAAGCTTACTATAAATGGTATTATATACCTCATCAAGATGATCGTATGACCCTTTGTAAAGGAACATGGCAAACTTTCCGCCTTTTATCTCTTTTACTCCTATTTCTCCCTGTGGTTTGACCTCTTTTTTAATGGTCAGGCATATATCTGTCCTCAGTTTTTCGCTTTCCGTTACTTTCGGATCGTCGTGATAAATGGCAATATGCTCCATCCCTGCAGAGAACAGTTTATTCTCTTTCACAAATTGCCATAAACGTTGCCATGAACCGCTAAAATCCAGGCTCCCATAACGTCCTGTCAAACTAATGTAGAGTGCTTTTTTTGCAGGGAGAGAAATGGCTTATTTCAGCCAGTTCGGATAAATTAATCGGTTTGTCCAGATTATTATTGATGTAATCCTTAATGATATTTATCTGCCTTTGGTATTCTTCTGTCGTTGAAGTTCGTTGCTGCATATCGACAATTTATTTTCTGCAAAAATAGGGTGTAATATTATATATATCCTTTCCGATCTTGCTCACATAAGAGTGACATTATATTTCCTTTCCGATATAGAATGCGGAATAAAGATATTACATTCTTCCTGTTATCTTATCGCACTAAAATTAACCCCTGCTTTGCGAGCCTGCGAATGTTGTAAACGACGGTCTATGTGGTATAGTTTTCCGTCTTTGACAAACCTGGCTCCGGTTTGCTTGAACCAGAACGAAACGTTTTGTCCGGCACATAGGTCGCGTAAATCTATGATCCAATCGAAATTACAGGTACGGGCATTGTATCCCGATTCTCCTCCGGCAACCACTTGCTCAACCCATGAACCGATATTGTATAAGGATAAATCTATTTGTTCTAAAAGCGGTTCACAAATAATGATTTTGTGTTTTATGGGTGCTGTTTTATAGATAGGCAGGCGATAATCCGCCCTGTCCTGATTTTCAACCGTACAACAAATGGTTACATGATCGTAACCGTCGCCCCAATCCTCAGGCAATGACTCTTGTAAACGGTCGATACGCTTGGTTATCATCATAAATTTCAAATCATTTCGAAGACGTATCATTTCCCATGCTTCCGCACGCCAGGAATCGACATCCTCCAAAAAAAAGTCAGACGTGAAACAAGTGTAAACCATCGTTTCCGAAGGGATTTTGTATTCTCCGTTCCGTTTTTTCTGCACAGGTAAATCAAAATTTTTTGTTTTGGAAACAATGCCGCTGTCAATGCCCCGCTTTGAATCACCCCGGTAAACATAACAATACTTACAACCTGTGCTTAGCTTATGGCAGCCATGCCACAGGTTCCATATCTTAGACTTTGGTTCGATTGCGTTTATGGTCATAACTATAAAGATACCATAATTTTTTATTTATTTGATGAATGTTTTAATTTCTGTATTCAAAAGATACGATGCCTGTTCCGGATATGGTTGTCCCAAACAGGCATCTTTTAAATATCGAAGAAAACCAAGAAGGATTATTTCAAAAGAAGCAACATGATATAATCCTCTTCATTCTCGGCAATTATCTTGAAGCCTAACCGCTCATAGAGCCGGAGAGCCGGATTAGCTTTGGCTATGCTTAATGATACCCGGGCATAGCCTTCCGTTTTCATCAATGCCGTCATCCGCTCCATCATCCGGGTGCCGATACCTTTATCTCGATACTCCCCGAACAGGGCAATGGCTATTTCCGGGGTTTGTTCATCGACATGGCCATAACCCTTTACCTCACCCGGGAAAGTACGTATCCAAACGGCTCCGGCTATCTCGTCTTTAACAATAGCCACAAGGCAGTGGTCGTCCTTCCCTTCTCCCCAGTTATCCCAGTAAATCCGAACCTGCGGTAAGTATATCACATCCTTCGGATAAGGATTTGCCGGATCGGGATGATAGATCGCTTCATACATGATGTCTTCCATCAGGGAATATTCCGAAGGAAGTATTCTTCTGATCGATACTTTAGCCTTCATTTTTTCTTTCCGATATAGAACACGTAGCCGTAAAAGCTTTTATACTTATCGTACAATTGCATCTCGTGGCGTTGGTTTGAGATAAGTTCACCGGCTGTTTTATTTCCTGCATACTTTGTAAGGAATTTCTCCTGTGCTGCAATTTGTGGAGCATAGAAGTGTTCCGTCCAACAGGTTTCGGGCAGGATAAAGGTACTGACAGGGATATACCCTGCTTGCTGCATCTGGGCAACTTTATTCGGAATGGTATCTATTTCGGGATAAGCATCCATCCAGAAATCGTTGATTTCAGCCGGACGTTCACCGGTAAACCATGACGCTTCCGAAACGGCAATATAGCCACCCGTTTTCAGAAACTCCCGCCATTCATTCAATCCCCGTTGAAAACCTATATTGTAAATTGCTCCTTCCGACCAGATCAGGTCTAGTTCTCCTTTCTGAAAAGGAAGGTTATCCATTGAACCGACGATTCCCATAACCCTGTCTTGCAAATTGAGTCGTTCGGCATTCCGGTTGAAGATACGGATAAACTCAGGAAAGAGATCTACTGCAACGATTTGCCCCGGGGCATGTCCGGCCAATATCATTGTTTGCCCGCCCGTACCGCAGCCAATATCGGCAATACGGGATTCGTCCGTGAGGTTGTCGATAAAGCTTAATGCTTTTAGTGTTATCTCGGGACTGCCGGGGCCCTGACGTTCTACATTTGAGAAATATTCCCAGATTAAATTGAAATCGAATTCGTGAATGGATTTATTTTCGTTACTCATGATGTTTAAATTATTAATGGGATGATACCGGAACAGGAATTATATCACCTGCCGCCATATCAAAATCTGTTAGTATATAAATATGAAAACAACTCCGGCAAGAATATGCCTGAGTGCAACTTAAGGGATAACCTTGCCAGAATAGCAAAGGTTATTTACTTCACGGAATCCTTCTTAAATTTAAACATCCAATCGTTTTAACGGGACAAAGATAATATATTTTTTATTTTATCGCATTAAAATTAATTCCTGCCGCGAGCCATACCACAGATTCCATATCTTCGGCTGTGGCTCGATAACGTTCTTGGTCATTCAAACAGTATTATTGTATAATCGAGCAGTTCCATTCCTCCGTATTCACCATGTCCGGGAATAGCGATTTTAGTATTCGGATATTTTGCTTTGACACGCTTTACTGTTTCGGGCCATTCATCCGGATTCGCTTCCGCAAGGTTTCCTTTTCCAGTTCCAACCTCTTTGATAAGGCAGCCGCCAAACATAATATCTTCCAGAGGGAAGTATCCGATAACATTATCGCAAGTATGTCCTTCCCCTAAAAAATCCACATATACTCCTTCTCCTCCTACTTCCAATTCAAGAAAAGGATTAAACCCCTGTTGTGGAACCGGAAGTCCATCCTTTTTTGCTATTTGGATTGTCTTTTGATAGGCATAAGAAGATATTCCTTGACTATGGAACTCATCTAATCCGCCTAAATTGTCGATATGATAATGAGTAGGAATAATTGCCTTAATCTTGCATTTTAGCGTGCTTGTTATCCAATCAATCAGTTCAGAGGAAGATTCATTATCGGTTGGCGTATCAAAAACAACAGCTTCGTTTTTGTTGCAAACAATCATTCCGTTGCACGGGACTTTCCCGAAACTTTCGGTCTCAAGATAGGATATATGTCCATAAACATGTGCTGAGATCTGGTTTATCAGCAACTTTTCCGACTGATATATTTCCTTTTTTGATTTTGCTTCTTTACATCCTAAAAGGATAATACTTAAGATAAATAGTGATATAATTCTCCTCATGGTTTATTATGGTTTTTATTCTTTCCTCATATCAAGAATCAAAAATATCTATCGGTTATCTGAAATTCAAATCCCTTTTCATATTCCGATTTTTGTTCCTCCGGATCGTTTACAGTCTTTTCATCGATCAATTCCATTCCTGCTTCGGATATCTGCCTTAGCAATTCACTCTTTTTGAACAACGCTGCATGAGTAAATGCGATTAAATCATCAATATAAGCATCGTCGATTAAAATAATACCATTGGGTTCCAGACAGTTTCTGAGTTTAGTCAATGTGGCATAGTAATCGCCGAAGGCGAAGAGCCTATTTCCCAAAAATCCTGTAATATGTAAGGAAGATACGGAAATATCTCTACCTTGTCTCCACCATCTCTTCCATGGTTACATCACGGGTAAAAGCCCCGTTCTGATAGCAGTAAAGGCAATACTCCTCGTTTCCTGTCCCGTCGGCATTCGTGCCGAAATCTCCTGCGGATTTCATATTCATACCGCAACTTTGGCAAATTTTTTCTTCCATGATTAATTGAATTTATTGTAGACAAAATTTTCAGCTTTTTATCTCAATATCATACTTCGCATGTTCCGAAACAAAATCTTTCGTTATCAAACTACCAAATGCAGGATGATTTACTTCTGATGGGGCAACGTCTATAATAGAAAGTAACTCTTCATTTCCTGCCTTTACCAAAATTTTACCATCGGGGCTTACTATCTGGCTCTCGCCACGATAAGAATCAGGTTCTCCGTTGAACATCTCCGTACCGATACGATTGCAACTTATATAAAAACATTGATTTTCCAATGCCCGGATGGGAATGATAGCCGGTGTAACTCTACCTCCAAAACAGGCGGAATGGCAAATAATATCGACTTCCTGGGATTTCAGCTTGGAACTTAATGATGCGAACCAAACATCAAAACAAATAGTTAGTCCTACTTTCGTATCATTACATTTACAAGTTATGGCTTTATTCCCTGCTGTAAAAACTCGTTTTTCATAATCAGGCAAATGGATCTTCCTGTAAGAAGTGACTAACCCTTCAGCTCCCACAACAATCGAGGTATTATACAATTGGTTCCCAGATAGTTCAGACATTGACCCTGTTATATATCCTCCGCAATCCTTCATCAAATCTGTAAGATAATTGACTGTATAGCTATCACTCAGGTTTTCACCAAAAGGTATTAATTCGTCTTCCAAATCAAAAGCATACCCACTGGTAAATAGTTCAGGCAACACCAGTAAATCAAAAGTAAAGTCTTTTATTCTCTCTCTTATATAAATTAGATTAGCATCCCGATCACGCCATATAACATTGTATTGAAAGAATCCTATTTTCATATTTTATAATTCTATCTGATATATCCTTGACTCTTCATTCCAAGGGTGATACCCCTGTCCGATATACTTGAACCCAAATTTCTCATAATAACCGACATGATCGGTAGATAAGTACAATTTTTTGAATCCGAATATTTTAGAATCATCTTTTGCTTTGTTAATCAGAAGTTCCGCATAGTTGTTTCCTCTTTGTTGTTCCGAAATAAACACTGCGCAAATCAATAATTTTGCCATTTTTGATGGCTGCCTGTTTTAGAATAGCTTCCTTTTCAAACCCGGCTTTTTCCAGAACCCGTTGTGAAGCTCTATTAAAATCGAAAACAGGTGCGTATAACTTCTTTATCGGAAAATGAGAGAAAGCGTAATCAACCATTTCTTTCACAACATTTGTCATGATTCCTCTGTTCCAGTAATATTCTCCCAACCAATAACCGATTTCGGCGCTTATCCGTTCTACATCTGGGTTCAAAACAATTCCAATTCCTCCGACAGCTTTTCCGCCAACATCAATCGCAAAATCAGTAAAGGGAGGTTCTTTGCTTAAAACCATATTGATAAACTGCTCCCCATCCTCAACCGTATATGGGTAAGGAAAATAATCCCTTACATTGTTCCAAATGTTTATATTATTGGCATTTTCAGCAAGAGATATCTTGTCCGATAAACTCCATTCCCTTAGCAGATAGTTTTTATTCATACCTTTATTCATATGGACTTTTCTACTTTTATGTTAGGACTTTATTTATCTTCACAGGTAACAATTTTACATCCGGGTTCAGTATCCATACGTGATCCAAAAAAAGAGACTGTCCTCTTGAAGTTAAACTTCATTTTGAGACAGCCTCTATATCTTTCAGCGGAAAGAAAGGGATTCGAACCCTTGGTACCCGTGAGAGTACAACGGTTTTCGAGACCGCCCCGATCGACCACTCCGGCATCTTTCCTGATCAGGTACAAAATTACGCTATTTTCCCGTAAAACAGTGTTAATCGCTGAATAAAATTAGAATATCCCTCACTATGGCATAAAGTAAACAGCTTGTATTATACTCATTTAACCCAGCCAACAGGCCGGCTTATTTCTTTAATGCTTGTAATGCCTCCGTGGTTGCAGCGAGTAACGGCTCTGTGGATATGGGTGAACCGACAGCGTTTTTCATCCAAAGTTGGGGAATAATACTCCCCTGAGTGTACATACGGTTCATTTCGTCGGCAAGATTTTTACCCCGCACCTGCTGTTCGATCTGAAAAGCGATCAGATGTCCCATGGGATAGTTGGGCAAATAGAGCGGATAATCGATCATATGAGAATAGATGCCAAGCAGAGTCTCATCCTTTCCACCCAATATACCGGCATAATAGCTGTTCCATACCTCTTTGGCAGCATTGATCACCGCCTCTTTCAATTGCTCCGGCGTGGCATCGGGATGGTCATAAAGCCATTCCCATACCTGCATATCTACCAGTGAGACGCCCATGATCTCGTAACAAGACCAGAAATTGTCCAACGCTAGCCAATATTCATCTTCAGGATTTGGATTTTTCAGTCCCAACAGCTCCAGATCCCTTTTCTGGAAGAGGAACGCTACTGCTTCAGTGAAGGAGGTATTAGGAACGCCATTCAGAATATAATAATCCACATCGTTCATTGTGATGGTCTGTTCCACATTATGACCGAACTCATGCACAGCAATATTGTATCCCTTGTAATCCAATCCTTCCGCCCCGACCCGGGTACGCAAACGGGCTACATCATTCCGCATAGAAGCCCCCCAGGCGTGGCCGGCCCCGCGCGAAGCGTCTACTGTGACCAGCGAAGTAATCTCCTTTGCCTTTGCCGGCTTCCATCCGAGCTTTATCAGTATATTAGGAAGGTCTTCCTCTAATGCTTGTGTAGTAGGATACTTCCGTGAAGTAATGGCTGTCAGTTCATCTTCGGGGATACCTCCTCCCGACTTGAAACCGTTGTACCAGATATCAAACGGTTCAAGCTCCCTTTCCAAACGCGACTCAATAAAGGATGCCACTTCTTTCACCTGCGGAGAAGAAAGCAACCCCCGAAATAATTTTTCCACATCTTTTTGAGGTACTTCCATTGTACCATCGAATGCGCGGACAAGCTGAGTGGGATAATCGGGAGAATAGGTGTCTAACTGACGCATCGCATGAAAATTCTTTAAGAACACTTCATATCTCCGGATATCTTCAGGTTTGGAAGCAACGGATCCCCCATTCTTGTCAAACAACTCGTTCGTTATCGGATCCCATGAATAGTCATCATTGTTGATCACCTGTAGAGGAATAGATTGGTCAATAATACGTTGCATCACCTTGTAAACCATCCGCTGTTTTTCTAACCCCTTTTGGTTGTCAGCATAGTTTGATTTCAGTTCGTCGCGTAACCCCCAATGGGAAATTAGTTTCATATTATCCGGAAACAGTTGTTCCCCAGCCTCATTTCGTAGGTTTCCCATATAAATATTATAATCGGAAATATAAGCATCGGCCTCAGTAACCGTTCTGGAAATATCCTGTAAAATAGCTGCCGGCACTCGTGATGTAAACCTGTCTCCCATCCGGGCATAAGCCCACTCTTTCCGCGACCATCCTGCGCCCTGTTCAGTTTTTTCTTCCAGCGTATAGAAAGGAAAATTCAGCGCACTAAGAAACGCAATTTTATTGTTATACAAATCATCGGTCAAATGGGCAGAGACATCGTAACCACCGAACATCATGTCCACTGGTGTGATCTCAGGCCCTTCTAATTGCAAGGGAGCTTTGAGCATCACATCTATCTTGTGGAAGTAACCGTAGATCACTTCAAAATTACGTTCCAACGCACTAAAAAGGCCGGAAAGTTGTGCTGTATCGCTAATAAACGAATTCTTACAAAATCCTGCGAAATCGTCTACGGTACCATCCTGTTCGCCCCATTGCCCTGCTACCTGCCGTACACCCCGCTCTATGCGGAATGCGTGAGAATCTCCGAGAGAATCTTTGAGTTGTCTGATAACCGCCTCGACTTTGGCCTGGGGGATAAAATCAGTTGTTTGCATCCTGTTTTTGTTATTTTGAACGGAACTGTTACATGCCACTAATCCGATAAGAAAAGTAGAAAAGGTAAACGATAAGAATTTCTTCATGACTTTGTTTTTAGTTTAAAACATAAAGACTCTTGATATTGTAGATATTTCACAAAGATATAAAAATCAATCAAAAAACATCACCAACCGGCCCAGTGTTACGGAATTTTTTTATAGTTTTACACCACAACATTGATCGGAGTAAATTTATTTTACGGAAGAGACTGATGTTTGCGATATGGAAAAACAAACTAACCAAATTATTTTAAATGAAATTAATAAATACCGTGCTTCTATTATTAGTAGCTGTCGCCATCTTCGGGCAAGAATCAAGTATCGTTCCAGAAAAAACAAAAGTAGTACAGGCCGGCACGGGCTATACGTTTACCGAAGGGCCTGCTGTTTCATCCGACGGGAAAGTTTTCTTTACAGACCAACCTAACGATTGCATTTATGTATGGGATGAAATCAGGGGAATTGAGTTATGGTCGGAAGATACCGGAAGATCCAACGGTATGTATTTCAATGCTGACGGCCAGCTGGTCGCTTGCGCCGACCTGTTTAACCAACTTGTATATTTCGATAGAGACAAAAAGAGACAACTTCTTTTTGAGAATTACGAAGGCAAACATCTGAACGGCCCCAATGACCTATGGATTGCCCCCAATGGGGATATTTACTTTACCGATCCTTATTATCACCGTGATTACTGGGAGGAAGGACATACCGAGGCACAGGACAGACGGGGCGTCTATCACCTTTCACGCGACGGAGCTATATCACGGGTAATCGATGATTACAAGCAACCTAACGGCATCATAGGCACACCTGATGGGAAGACACTGTACGTAGCAGATATAAATGATGGGAAGATATGGAAATATGAGATCCGGCCCGACGGGAGCCTCTCCGGTAAAACTTTCTTCGCACCTAAAGGTTCCGATGGAATGACTATCGATGAACGGGGAAATATCTATCTCACTATGGGCAAAGTATGGGTCTATTCACCGGATGGGAAACTGATACAAGAAATCGAAATCCCTGAGAGTCCGTCCAACGTATGTTTTGGAGGAAAAGACCGGGATATTCTGTTCATTACGGCCCGTAGTTCGGTTTATACCCTAAAAATGAATGTGAGAGGAGTTAAGTAATACCTCCACAACATTATCAACCACCTTGCAATACCGCTTCGTAATAGGGGCTATGCAAGAAAATCTATAAGACTATTTATTATCAAACTATAAAATAAAACAATATGATGAACGAAATCAACAAGTACGTAGAAACACACAAACAACGTTTTTTGGATGAACTTTTCGAACTGATCCGCATCCCCTCCATTTCATCGATTCCAGCGCATAAACCCGATATGTACCATGCTGCCGAAAAATGGAAAGAGATCCTGCTGGTAGCCGGTGCCGATAAGGCGGAGGTGATGGAGACCGATGGAAATCCGGTGACGTATGGAGAAAAGATCATCGACAAGAAAGCTCCAACCGTATTGGTATATGGGCATATGGACGTGATGCCGGTCGATCCGGTCCACCTCTGGAAAACCGATCCTTTTGAACCGGTTGTAAAAGATGGCAAGATATGGGCACGGGGTGCCGATGATGACAAAGGACAGTCGTTCATGCACGCCAAAGCTTTCGAATACCTGATACAATCCGGGAAACTGGGATGCAATGTAAAATTCCTTATCGAAGGGGAAGAAGAGGTAGGTTCTCCTAATCTTCCCAAGTTCTGCAAAAAACATAAGAAAATGTTGCAGGCTGATGTAATCCTTGTCTCGGATACCTCGATGATCGCCCGTGATGTTCCATCTATCACCACCGGACTACGAGGTCTGGCCTATTGGCAGGTTGAGGTGACAGGACCCGCAGCCGACCTCCATTCAGGACTTTTCGGCGGGGCGGTAGCCAATCCTATCAACGTGCTTTCAAAAATGATTGCCCAAACCATGGATGATGAGGGACGTATTCTCATTCCGGGCTTCTATGACGATGTAGCGGAAGTCTCCGGGAAAGAGCGAGCCATGATGGCCAAAGCTCCTTTCTCCATTCAGGAATACAAGAAATCGGTGGGTGTAAAAGAACTGTTCGGGGAAAAAGGATATACCACCAACGAACGTACCGGCATCCGTCCGACTTTCGACGTATGCGGGATATGGGGCGGTTATACCGGTGAAGGAGCTAAAACGGTACTGCCTTCCAAAGCGTATGCCAAGATCAGCACCCGTCTGGTACCCAATCAGGATCATAAGAAAATAGAAAAACTGTTTGTGAAATATTTTGAGTCTATCGCTCCGAAATCGGTAAAGGTAAAGGTGGAATACCTGCATGGCGGACCATCCTATGTCTGTCCTATCGATCTTCCTGCATACAAAGCAGCAGAGAAAGCATTGAAAGATGTGTACGGAAAGGATCCCGTCCCCGTGCGTTCCGGTGGAAGTATCCCTATCATTGCTACTTTCGAAGAGATACTGGGAGTTAAGTCGGTACTGATGGGTTTTGGACTGGGATCAGACGCTATCCACTCACCCAATGAGAATTTCCCGTTGGAACAGTTCTATAACGGCATCAGGACCCTGCCTCTCTTTTACCAGTATTTCAGTGAAATGAGAAGATGGAATCGGTAATTAGTAATTTGTAATTTCATAAGACAATCACATAGGCAATATAACTGGTAGTTTTGGCAACGGGAGTCAACGACAGGTAGCCGGAAAGTATCTTTCCGTTCTCTACCTTTAAAGGGGACTCCCGTTGCATTTTCTCATGGAAGGATAAAGCACCTTCCGGCTTCTTGAAATAATCCACAACAAATTGACCCTCCGCATCGGGGTACATATATCGTTCATGGAAGATATGTGCTACCATTCCCATATTCATCCGCATATTGATCTCCACACAGGGTTGGATACAATAACCTGCGGATGTTTCACATACCATCATGTCTACTCCCACGTAGCCAGCATAAAGCGGGAAGCGGCTCGACAACTTTTCAGACAGTGAGTTTCTGAGCCTATGTAACAATTCTATCGAAACATAGCTCCCAAGTTTTTCCTGAATCCGGATATCGCTAAGCAGTTCATTGCCCATATACGCACCGGAGGAGGCTGCACTGAACATGGAATAGCCTGCAAAACGTACCGTCCCTTCATGCAGGTAAAATTCCATCGCAAAATCCTGCACCTTGCCCAATACCGGCTCTGCCACCACTCCGCCCTGCTCCCGGACAACCCGCCGGCACCAGTCACGTTGCTTATCGGTAATCCCTCCCAATATCCATATCAGCCCTTTGCCACTACCCGAAAGGGGCATTTTCAACACTTTAGTCCCAGGTAGAGCCTCCAACCAGGCATACAATTCTTCGGTATCTGTAAAAAAATGGGACTCTCCACAAAAACCATCCTCTTCGACTTGCAATTCACGCAATATCTCCACGGCATGTTGTCGGTTAGAATATCCCCTTAGACGTACTAATTCTTCCGGTGACGATAATATTTCTTGTGACACACCTGATGATATAAGTTTTCTCCTTAATGCAGGATTCCATCCCCAGGGAACAATTTTCAGGTGAGGGTATAACGCAATTTCCGAAAATGAGACAAGTGACGCCTCTACAGGCAGGATCTTTTTTACAGCCTCCAGGAATGAGCGGTTCAACTCTCCCCCAGCAACCACTTTCGTATCACAATTATTCTTTCCGGGAATATCCTCCCCACCATACCAAATAGGTAAAACAGCCAATTCCTCCGCCATCCGGATTGCAGATGCAGGCGGAGTATAATTGGGCGTAAAATTGGCTAGGGCGAGATCATTCTCGGGATTAAAAAGATACATCGACTAAAACATTTGTTCAGTTCCGGATGAGAGGGTCCTGTATAAACCTACCGATATATATAAACCTATTGGTATTCTTTTATTTCAATGTCTCCGTTAAGTGCAAGAAGAGCGTTCTCGGCCAGGGCACCCATCTCATCCTGCCCCGGATAAACATGTACAGGCGCTATCCGATAAACCCGCTCAATGACAAGATTACAGAACCATTTACTGTTGGCAATTCCCCCGGTGATCAAGATCGCATCGACTTCACCTTTCAATACGGTAGACATAGCTCCTATCTCTTTCGCCACCTGGTAGGCCATTGCTTCCAGTACCTCCCTGCATTTTTCATCGCCATCTTTCGCTTCCCGTTCGGCCAAATAGGCATCATTTGTTCCCAGATATGCCATCATCCCACCTTTACCGACAATCATCGCGTACATCTCTTCGTAACTGTATTGACCACTGAATGCAGCTTTCAACAGGTCTCCTTCGGGCAGTGAACCCGAGCGTTCCGGGGAAAAAGGACCATCACCATCCAGACCCTGATTTACATCTATAACTCTTCCTTTGCGATGCGCACCGACCGTAATACCTCCTCCCAAATGGGCTACGATCAGGTTCATATCCTCATATTTTTTCATGATGGAGTTGGCGTGCGAGCGAGCTATCGCTTTCTGATTGAGTGCATGGAAAATAGAATTCCTCTCAAAGTCGGGATGTCCCGAATACCTGGCGAGCGGATCAAGTTCATCCACTACCACGGGATCGGCAATAAAAGCCTCGGCAGAGGGGAGTAACTTTGCAATGTCTGCAGCGATCAATCCTCCAAGGTTGCTGGCGTGTTCACCGCGTTTACATTCCAGCAGATCTTTTTTCATTACATCGTTTACCCGGTAAACGCCCGAACCGATTGGCTTCACCAATCCTCCGCGGCCAATCACCGCGTCAATGGTCTCCAACGGTATATCGGCATTCTTCAGTTCTTCATAAATCACCTCTTTACGGTGCTCGAATTGGTCTGTGATCCGTTTGAATTTGCCCAACACTTCCTGAGAATGTTTGATCGTCTTCAGGAAAATCACTTTTTCCTGTTGGAAGATAGCAATTTTTGTAGAAGTGGATCCAGGATTAATTACTAAAATGCGCGTATTTACTGCCATTTGAATATTTTATTTTTCAGTTTAAAGTCATTTTTGTTTATTTGGGCAACTACACACCTGTCTTCAGTACTGAACAGGCAGTATCCGGAAACTCCGTCAATTGATCAGGGTAGCCAAAGCGATAGAGAGCAACTTACTCCTTTCGTCATCGGATCGTGAAGTCAGCACGACAGGCACTGCAGCTCCCATCACCACGGCTGCTGAGGAAGCCCCACCCAGAAAGTTGAGAGCTTTGTAAAACATGTTTCCCGCTTCGATATCGGGCGCAAGGATTATATCGCAGTCGCCTGCTACTTCTCCACTGATTCCTTTATGCCGTGCTGCACCCGCATTTACCGCGATATCAATGGCAAAGGGTCCATCCACGACACATCCTTTCAATAAACCCTTATCGTACATCTCTTTCAACTGTGCAGCATGTACCGTCGCCTCCATTTTGGGATTCACAATTTCCACTGCAGCAGCCACAGCTACTTTAGGATTCCCGATACCGATATTATGACATGCTTTCACCGCATTATGAATGATTTGAACCTTTGCATCCAGATCGGGAGCAATATTCATTGCCACATCTGTCACACAGAATATCTTATGATAATAGGGCGATTCAAAGAAAGCCACATGGCTCAACAACTGATCTGTACGTAAACCAAGCTCTTTATCCAGTACCGCTTTCAAAAGATCACCGGTACTGACGAAACCTTTCATGATGATATCCGCTTCACCACTTTTCACTTTCGATACGGCGATCCGGGCAGAAACAGCGCTCCCCGCCCGGTTGTCGATCAATTCAATATCGTCCAGAGCAAAACCAATCGATTGCGCTATTCGTTCAATTCTCTCTTTATCTCCTACCAGCAAGGGGATGATGATTTCCTCCTTCAGGGCATCCTGCAAGGCTTTCAAAACATGTTCGTCTTCGGCAGCGGCAACAACCATCTTCCGGACGGACCGGTTTTTCGCTTTCCGGAGCAGTTCAGTCAAATCACGAATCATAGCAACTATTATTTTGCACTATTTTACTTGCAAATAAACAAAAAATCCGGCAATATTTAGCTATATTTCAGACGATTTTTGACAAAAAGTAAACAGTAAGAAGCGGCAAATCATCCATCAAAGAAAAGACAATATAATCCGGCTATAATACAAGATCATTTTTTTCCAGGGGCAGGATAGTTAAAAGCAGCATCATCCAGTACAAGTATCCAGTCGGTTAACTCTCCTTTATCAGGTGAAACAAATGTCCTTTCGTCCTGAATATTATCAAACGTCTCAAAAAGAGTTGCTTCGCCGTTACGCGGATTATACCACCACGCTTTTATCTTTGTCCCCTTTATGGCTTTCATATTGACGGTAAAAACACGTCCTACAGGACAGTAAACCATCGCATACGTACTATCCGCATCACGGGTTGCCACGAACCGGTAACGCCCTTCCCCCGGGACTGAAGTCGGGATTTCCCCCTTCACTATAATTGAAGGATCAGGTATTCTGGTAAGGAAAGGGCGCGATTCTATCAGTTTCTTTCCATAGATCATTTGCAAAGCCCCCGGTTGATTAAGTGCTTCCTGCCATGACATCAACGGATTATTGATCGGGCTTCTTCCTTTTTCAGGATCGTACATCTGCCATATGGAATGATGCCCGTAGGTATGGCCGAATGCTCCCTCAAAAAGGTTCCAGTATAGGGCTCTTCTTACATCGGCAGCGACGGAATGCCCCTGACGGGCAGCATCAAAATTAACAGGATGATCTTCATATAAAGGCTCTGAGTCCAATACCGGTTTGACTGGTTTCCTGTTATAATCTTCCAGTGTTTTACTGTACCTGTTTGTATAATCAGGGGTATGTCCGTTCTGACGCATGTTAAAATCCAACCAGTCATCGTTATGAAACGATTCTGCAGAACTTCTTGCACCCCGCGGATGAAAACTTAGAAGATGCGTTCCGCCATCACCTGCCTTAATACCTTCAGCCATTGCCCTGATTATTTCATAATGAAGGTCGCTGGTTACTTCCCTGTCCCCTCCCAATATCCATATTACATTCTTATTTTTATAACGTTTCCCCAAAAACTCCCCGTAGATCCGTGCATTTTCAGGGGTAAAGATCAGTGCTCCTTCATCATGCCAGTAACGCCCCCACGTGGGTAAGAATCCAATGTACATACCAAGCCCGTTGGCTTTGTCAACAATATAATCTACATGATCCCAGTAGTCGTTATCAGTGCCCTCTTTTACGGCAGGTTGTGCGGGGTCCAGATCATTAAGCGGCAGATGGCCGTAAGGGTTTGGCAGGGTATGTCCGTCCAGTTCCGCCAATGCCACGGCCTGAATAACATTAAACCCTTTTCCCGCTCTGTCCTCCAGATATTTATCGGCTTCTTCCTTATTCAGACGATGAAAAAGTTCCCAGGCAGTATCACCAAGATAGAAAAAAGGAGTACCATCCTCGTGTTGTAGAAAACGTCTATTTTCAGAAACTTTTAATTTTCCATGCGAAAAAATATCTTGTTCCGGGACTTTGGGTTTTAAAGCAGAACATGAAAATAAAACCGTAAAAAAAAGTAAATTAGATAAAATACGTAAGTTCATAAGCTTTCAGGTTGAAATTAATTTATACTATTATTTTGTATCTGTAATCCTGTATTTAACAATAAAAACACCAATAGTTTTGTTACCTTTGTAATAATCGATATACACTGTTTCAAAACATCGTGAAAACCTATATTACTATCTGAAAATCAATGTCAATGAATCCTATCGACATACATACTGATCTTTTCGGTTTTTCACTTTCCGAGGGTGACCTGCGTAAAATAAAAACACAGGGAAAAGAGATCATCCAGCGCGTGTATTTTGCCGTAAGAGATGAAGAGTGGCTGAATATCGAACATGTAGTAAAGGATTTTAAGTCGGAAATCTCAGCAACGACAACCACCTACTCTTATGACCTTCTATTTCAAAAAGACAAGGTAGATTTCACTACCCGATTGACAATAAAAATTGAGGATAACAAGCTTGTTATCGAGGCACTCGGCAAAGCTTCATCCGATTTTATGAAAAACCGGATCGGATTATGCATGCACTTACCCTCTTCGTTGAAAGGCACACCGTGCAATGTTTCGCATACTGACCACACTTCCTCATCGGCAGTCCTTCCCTGTCTGGTTTCCCCGCATCAGCCGATTAAGAGAATCTCGCAGATCGAGCTGCTGTTCGACCGGTTCTCGGCAGAAATAGATTTCGAAGGCGACATTTTTGAGATGGAAGATCAGCGAAACTGGACGGATGCTTCCTTTAAGATTTATTCCACTCCTCTGGAGTTGCCTTTCCCTGTAGAGGTGAAGAGAGGGGATCTGTTTCATCAAAAAATATCTGTGACTGTCTCATCTGACGTTCATACCAAAGAATATGCCGGTAACGGGGATCCAAATACCGGACAACAGCTACTTCCTCCCCCGCTGTTGGGTATGATGATGCCGGATAACCTGACCGCCGATATCATAGATCATTTCCGCGAAAACAACAGCTTTCCATTTTCATTTCTGCGTATTGATTTTCGTTTGTATAATGATCGTTGGGAAGAAAAAATACTGAACAGCATTCTGTTCGCCCGGAAAATGAATATCCCTGTCTACGCGATGCTCTATTTCAGCAAACAGTATAACAGTGAAATGGAGGCATTCAGGTCATTTTGCAAACACTACTCATTATCACAACTTCTTCAATTTATCGCTTTATTATCGTCAGAAGAATTTGTTCTTCCAGAAAACCAACTTCGGCAGATGACATCAGAATTGCGCCTATTTTCCCCGGATGTCCGGATCGGGGCGGGAACTGATGCCAATTTTGCCCAGCTAAACCGCAATTATCCGTCCCTGGGGGAGTTGGACTTCGTGTGCTATTCCATTCAACCACAGGAACATGCATCGGACAGGTTATCAATTACTGAAAACATTCTGGGCCAATACGATACCGTAAAGACCGCCCAAACACTTGGCAACGGTAAGCCGGTGCATATCACCTCTCTCTCATTGTTCAGAAGATTCAACGCGAATGTGGAAAAAATCACACCAGACAACCATGTGCCGGACTATCCCTATGCCGGTAGCCACTTCGAAACGGCCTGGTTCATTGGGGCACTGCACGAACTTGTTATCGCCGGAGCGGAAACGATAACATCTGTTTTTTATCCTACGGTAAATTCTCCACTCTTCCCATTCTTTGAAAAAATGGCAAACCATCCACCGGAGGGCTTCTATTCAGATTGTTCAGCGTTGCCCGAAAAATACGCCTCGCTCTCCTGGAAATCAAAAGGAGAAAAACACCTGGTAATAGCCAATCTTACGGGAGAGCCCATTATCTTCCTGTACAATTCATTGGAAACAAAACTGGAGCCTTATGAAATTCAATATAATATTGAAAGAGAGCGCGCAGGTCAGGGCGAATCGTGATAAAACGTCTTCATCAATGCGATAATGGTCTGCTTCACAGTTTCCAAATGGCTATGCATCAGCCGTGAAGCATCTTCTTTTCTTCCTTCGAGAATGGCTTCTCCTATTTCAAGGTGTTCACGTATGGATTTTTCAACGCGCTCTTCCAGTACCAACATACCCAGTTTTATACGCCGGAACTGAAGATTCAGATTATCCACAATCACACCGGCCCGCGAATTGTTCGCAATCCTGAATAACAGGTCATGGAAATCGGTATCTAATTCAAGCCATTTTTGCACATAGGCATTGTGTTGGGAGTTCTCCCCGTTCTTCAACAACCTCATTTCCGCCAGCATATCAGCCAGTTCTTTTTTATTTTGTGCAGTGGCTTTTTCCGAAGCCTGGAAAGCGATCATGCTTTCTATAGCCTGTTTTATCAGGAATATCTCTTCAATATCTTTGGGAAAAAGAATGTAAACCCTCTTCTTACGTTCGGAGGATACAATAAATCCTTCATTCTCCAATCGCATAATTGCTTCCCTTACCGGAGTCCGTCCGAAACCGAACTTCTGGGCTAATTGGATTTCCGCTACCGCATCACCCGGCCTGAGTTCTGAGGTAACAATCGCTTTTAATATGCGATCATAAGCATCATTAGAAGTTGAATTTCTCATGAATATAAAAGTTCAATAAATTTAAAATATACAATACCACGCACATCCTGTACACAATCCGATATCTAAGCTACACACAATTATACTTCTACAAAAATAGAAAAAAACTTTCAATAAAGAGAATCCTGTCACTTTGTCCTTTCATCATATTTACTTCGTATTCAATATTAATCGGTGAGAATTCAGGAGTTCTTATCAACAATCTCCCATAAAATGACATATATTTTACAATTAATCTACTTCTGATAAATACGAATATAATCTACAAACATTTTATTTTTTGTTTGCTCAAATGAGCCGTATCCACCCTTCGGTATATCGCCTGCCCACCCTTTATCCTCTATCTCGGTACTCAGAATCACATACTCCGGCACATGCGATACCGCTTCTGTCGTACTCCACGTCTTTTCCCCATTGATGTAGAATGAATACCCTTCGGGCGTCCATAGCATACCATATATATTGTATCCACGGAGCTGTCCGTGTTTTAATTCTCCACTACCGGTGGTTTTGTGGTGCTCACCATATCCGTTCCAATGTAAATTATGCACGATGTGCCCGTTCTTGGATGCGAGATACTCGATGATATCCATTTCCACGCCTGTTTCTCCGGGGTTATCTTTTTCGGTGAATCCTTTCTGGAAATTGTTGTACATGATCCAGAATGCTCCCCAGGAACCGACTTCTACATCAAATCGGATACGGGCTTCGTAGTAACCATACGTAAAGTTTTCCTTGGTTTCTACCATGCCGGCATGATGCACCGTATCTTTACCGTTGATTTCTGTCCAGTTGCGGATTTCGAGCTCACCGTTTTTATTGACCGGACAGGCTTCTTTGATGTTTACGGCGCTTCTCCTTTTGCCCAGATTGTGGAACCCCCAGGTGGCCGTATCTAATTTCCGGTCGTTGAACTCATCCTGAAAGACCAATTGATAGCCATCGGGGAGTGGTATATGGGGTGCGATATGACGCTGACCGGCACAGCCGGCAATTACAAGGACAACAAGTGCTAAAGCTAATTTTTTCATTGCTCGATATTTATTTTTTATCAATAATCAATACCCAATCGTTTTCGTTGCCCAGCGTAGGAGGGGTGAACTGCATGAGGTTTTTTCTGCGTTTTTTTCCAATGCGTTTAGTTTTTCCGTCTTTCGGATTGAACCACGAACAAACCACCCGCCTGGAGGGAATGGAGGATACATCAACGGTGATTGTTTTCCCGACAGGAAGATATACCATGAGATACCGACCTTTTTCATCTTTGAAAGCCGTGATATGTTCCGCATTGTTTTCGCCTTGTCCTTCCTTGACAATACTTTCGTCAGGAATACGATTCACAAAAGGTCTACTCTCGATGAGCTTTCTCAGGTATCCGGATTGATAAGCAGCGGGGCGATCCAACGCTTCGTCCCAATACCTGTCGGCATAATTGATGACCTGGACAGATGGATTATAAAACTGCCAAATGGCATGGTGCCCGTAGGTTACCCCAAATGCTCCGGCAAATACCGAACGATAAAGTTGTTTCCGGACTTCGTAGTCCCTGAAATACCCTTTGGAAGGATCCCATCCTTCTTTTCGCCAAGGATTTATGGGGTGGTCTTCGTAGCAGGGTTCGCTGTCGACTGTGGGCTTTGTCGGTTGCAACGCCCAATCCCGAGCGGTCGTTTTCCAGGAGGGAAAGTCTTTTGTGGTATGACCGGACTGGTTCATGTTGAAGTCCAGCCAAGACTCCTGGTGTAGAAAAGGCGCACTTTCCCAAATATATCCTCCGGGATGAAATGATTTCAAGGTATGTCTTCCCTCACCATCATCCAAACCTTTGGCCATGGCCGAATACACGGGCTTCCAGTCTTCTTTGTCATCTTGTGGTGGGCGGTCTCCTCCCAATACCCAAATGATATTGTTTTTATTCTTATAGCGATTGCCCAGGAACTTGCCATATCGGTATGCGTTTTCAGGATTGAAAATGACCGGTCCAAGTCCACCGAACTTCAGCGTTACCTTATCGCCCCATGTCGGCAGCAGCGCCATGATCAGATTGCGCTCCTCTGCCATCCGCACCACCGTGTCGACTAATTTAAAATAGGCTTCATTGGGCTTGTCGGGATTCATGTCGACAAGTGGAATGTCTCCGTATTTATTGGAAACGCGTAGCCCGTCTATCTCGGCCAAAATCACCGCCTGGATGACGTTGAATCCTTTTTCCTTTCGGTTGTCTAAATATTTTTCGATTTCTTCCAAGGTCAGACGATGAAACATTTCCCAGGCGGTGTCGCCCAACCAAAAGAATGGAGTGCCGTCTGCGTACTGCAGGTAACGGCCATTGGGTGTCACTTGAAGTGGCCCTCGGTTGGCTTGTGCAAAGACAGCGATGTTGAGAATCAAACAGAGTGTAAGCGTCAGTAGTTTTTTCATTTTTCTTTATTCTATTTTGTTTTTCGAGGAGTATTATATTTTTTGGAGGCATCATCAATGACCAATACCCAATCGTTTTCTTCGCCCAGAACAGGAGGGGTAAACTGCATTTCGTTTTTTTTGCGTTGCTTACCGATATATTTGGTTTTTCCATCTTTTGGATTGAACCACGAGCATACCACTTGCTTAGACGTAATGGAGGACACATCCACTGTTATTGTTTTCCCCACGGGAAGATATACCATAATATACCGTCCTTTTTCATCTCTGAACGCGGTAATATAATCAGCTTTTACACCTTGTCCTTCCAGAATGATCGAATCGTCAGGAACGCGGTTGAGCATGGGGCGAGACTCCATCAACTGTCGTAAATACCCAGCTTGGAAAGCTCCGGGTCTGTCCAACATCTCCGACCACTTTTTTAATCCGGGATTTTCTTGATAGATATCTTCGTTATGCATTCTCCATATACTGCTTTGACCGTATGTTACACCAAATCCGCCTGCAAAAACAGAGCGGTACAGCTGCTTTCTAACATCGTATTCGGTGAAAATAGGCTTAGGGGCTTCACTTTTAGACCAAGGATTTACCGTAAGGTCTTCATAGTTTGGCTCGGAGTCTATCACCGGTTTAGCCGGCAGGAGATTCCAATCCCGATAAACGTTTTTCCATACCGGTTGGTCTTGTTCGCCGTGTCCTGACTGGATCATATTAAAATCCATCCAGGGTTCGTTATGTAGGTGAATGGAACTTTCCCAAACAGAACCACCGGGATGAAATGTTTTCAATACATGTTTTTCTGCACCATCGTCCAGTCCTTTCGCCATTGCTGCATAGATTGGCTTCCAGTCTTTTTCATTGTGTTCGGGAGGCCTGTCTCCACCCAAGACCCATACGATATGATTGAATTTTTTGTATCGCGCACCCAAAAACAGACCATATCTATACGCATTCCCGGCATTAAAGACAACGGGGCCTTGTCCGCCATAATCCAACGTTACTTTGTCCGCCCAGGTAGGCAATAATGCCATAATCAACCCCTTTTCTGCAGCTGATTGGACAACACTGTCGATCAATACAAAATACTTTTCGTTAGGTGTATCCGGGTTCATGTTCAACAAGGGTAATTCTCCGTAACGATTAGGTTGCCTTAAGCCGTCAAGCTCTGCTAAAATTACGGCTTGGATTACGTTGAAACCTTTTGCCTGGCGGTTGTTTAGGTATATTTCGGTTTCCTCTAATGTCAAACGGTGAAACAATTCCCACGCTGTGTCACCCAGCCAGAAAAAAGGTGTGCCATCATCATATTGCAGGTAATGGCCATTTGGTGTCACGTGAAGTGACCGCTGGCTGTTTTGTGCGAAAAGAACAGCACTTAATATAAGACTAATCGTAAGAGTAGCTAATTTTTTCATTTTTTTGCTTTAATTATGTCAAACGTCACCTTATTTCGTTCCGGGCGTGCCATATTTTTTGGAAGCGTCGTCCATGACCAATACCCAATCATTTTGGGCACCTAAAGTAGGAGGGTTGAACACCATGTTCTCTCGTTTTTTTAAGTCGCCAATTTTTGTTGCCTGATTATTTTTTGGGTTATACCACCACGCGATAATGCTATGGCCGCTCAGGTGTTTTGTACTAACCTGCACCGGCTGTCCATAAGGTATATAGACCATAAGATAGCTGTTGTCTTCGTGGTAAAACGAGGTAATAAATTTATCCTCATCTGTTGGTCGATTGATAACGATATCCCAGTCCGGAATGCGGTTTATCGCAGGTCTGGACTCCATCAGTTTCCGTAGATAACCGGCTTGAAAAGCGCCGGAATCATCCAAGGCTTCCTGCCAGTATTTCTTAGGATGCGCGTATACGGTCTTGCCTTCCTGGTAGAATTGCCACACCGAGTGGTGTCCGTAAGTAACACCAGCGGCGCCGGAAAATACAGAACGATACAGTTGTTTACGGACATCGTATTGTTCTAAATATCCCATTTCGGGTTTCCAATTGACAGGATGACCCTCATAGTTTGGCTCTGCATCGATAATGGGTTTTGCCGGTTGGAGCAGGTAGTCTCTCCTTGTCCAATCCCAGGTCGGCAGGTCACGTTTGCGATGACCGGATTGCAGCATATTGAAGTCCAGCAGGTCTTCATCTTTCCAAAAATCAGTTGAGGAGCTTTCTCCCACGGGATGATACGTAACCAACTGTTTGGCGCCCGCGTCATTTATTCCCTTCATCATATTTCGGTAGATGGGCCGCCAATCGGCGGTGTCAACAAAGGCAGGTCTGTCTCCACCCGCTACCCACACGATATTTGTGTAATTGCCGTATCTTTTACCCAAAGCAACACCATATTCATAGGCATTCCTCTCATTAAAGATAGCGTATTCACCCGTTTCCCATAAAGGAGATATACTATGTCCCCAAGTTGGAAGAAGAGCAATATACATACCCCGTTTTGCCGCTTCTGCAATAGTTTGGTCTATTTCGGCAAAATATTTTTCATTGAGATCGGCAGGATCTTCATCCGGAAAAGGGAATTCCCCCTTCCGGTTCGCTTTACCTGCCTCAATGACACATTGAATGACGTTAAACCCCTTGCGTTGTCTGTTATCAAGATACTCAATAGTCTCCTCTTCGGTCAATGCCCTGAACAGGTGCCATCCGGTATCGCCGAGCCAGAAAAAGGGTCTTCCGTCTACCGACTCAAGATAATGTCCATCATCCGTAATTTTCAGCAATCTGCATTCATTGTCAGTTTGCGCAAATCCCAGTCCGGCAAATACAATACACAGAGATAGTAATAACAATCTTCTCATTTCTTTCAATTTGATTTTATTGTTTAGTAGAATATTTAATTTGCAAGGCGATATCCGTAACATACTCGGGAGTCAATAATTGCAATTCACCGCCGGAATGGATTATCTCCTGTTTAGCATCATAAAAGAGGCCCGTTAAAGGATTCATCCATTTTATCCTGTAAGTCCCTTCAGGAATATCAATCGTAAGTTCATCCTGACGAATGCCGTCAAAAGCTTCATAGCCCCATATTTCAGGTTTTCCGTCCCCTTTTATTTTGCTTCGGTGCAGGTATAAGGCATATTGTTTACCCTCCTCACCCAATACTCTTACAAAGGAAGAGTCAGGCTGATGCAACACAGCATCATAATCCGGCACCATACGTACATAATCAAACTCACTCATGAAACGCTGTAAGTTCCGAAGATATTTGTTGATCATCCTTGCACTGTCCGTACCGGCTTCGTTGCCGGGAGTATATTCCCAACTCAGGTTGTTATAAGCTCCGCCTCCTCTTAAAATATGATCCCATGCTTCCAACCGGGTATCGGTTACATTGGAATGAATCACCGACCCGAGGGTTTCATCCATGTTCACCACCTTGTTGAAAGTGAGCAATGTTTCCAATGGCTCCATTTCCTTAACCCTCACATAGTGGAAGTTAAGTACCGAAACATCTGGATTGTCAAATACCGAAAAACAGGTAGCGATCAGGTGTTTTTTAGGCAGACCTTCTTCCGTCTCTTTAATCAATTTCACCATGTGAGTATGCCACTCATCCACAACCGTTGTATCGGTAATGCCGTTATACGGTTCATTGGATATTTCATAAAAGAGATTGTCGAAGTCATTGAGTTCCATGACAATTTTCCTCACCATAGCTTCCTGATAAGCCAGAAGCTGAGGGTTGTTTTTCGTCTGAAACTGACTCCAGCTACCCTCACCCGAAGGACCGATTCCCTGAATATTATTGGAGGGATGCAACGGGCTGTTTTCCCATATCCCGTCACCGTATTGGTTTCCAAAGAAGGTAAGTTCCACAATGATACCCCTTGCTTCCGCCTGGGTCAACAAATCTCTGAGACGCTCAAAATAGTGTTCGTCCCATGTGTCCAGATCAAATTTATTTCCTCCGTTGCGGTATCCCTGAATATTCGTGCGCGCCCAGGGTACAACAATCCTGTCAGGACGTGGGGCAAGTGTATTATTGTATTTCATCCATTTTATATCCTCTTCGCGTTCGACAAATGATCCCACAAATACGCGGGTATAATTCAAACTGTCCTCACCGATCGTATCAAAATATTTCACATAATCAAAATCGAGATTGATTAATGCTCCATAATGTTCAGCACTTGTAACCAGTAAAATTGGCTTACCTTTATAACTGAAATAATTCGGATTTTCCTGATGCAACTTTATCGGTTGTGACAGTTGCGAATTTGTGGAACAGGCAAAGAGAATCAGCCCCATTAATCCTGAAGATAGTTTTTTGATGAAATCACTCATAGTTGGTTTTGTTATCATTTCCATTCTTACTGTTCAATTTTACCATTTCCAAACGGTTATCCTGTATTACGGATTATTGGATGGATATGTCTTTATCATATCCATCACCGGGTCATCCGGAGAAAAGGTAAAGCCGCACCCGGTTGCGGATTGTGCCAGATTCCAGACCAAAACTATTTTTGCTCCTTTATTCAGATAGACGTCAAACTTTTGTCTTATGGCTTTTGCACGGGTTTGTCGGTCAGTACGACACGAATTTCCGCTTTCAATGCCTGTTTCCCCCACCATAAATACTTTACCGAGGCTGTTCATAGCCTGTAGGGCTCCTGCAAAATGCGGAGATTCGATGGTATTGGATTCATTATAGTCGTAATCATATTCGTGCAGACTACCTACGTCGATGTGCTCACTTTCATGGATCGCCCGGAAGTTGGCGTTTCCACCGTAAGCCCAGGGAGCCCAGGAGCCGGATGCAACCAGATGGTTAGGATCTTGTTTTTTAATTTCAGCCGCCACTTCAGCAAGAAAAACCTGTATGGTGTTCCAATCCGCGTCACCCGGCTCATTGATAATCTCCCACATACCTATTGCAGGCGAATTTTTGTACGTTGATGCCATTCTGCGTACATGCGGCAAGTAGTGTTGTCGAAATCCGGATTCGCACCATTCCGGTACTTTCCCACTCCCATCCCCATCTTTGGCTCCGTCGAGATGTCCACAATGGCTTCTTCCATCTCCGAGCGACAAGACCAATTTTATATTGTGTTTTTCAGCAGCGCTGATTATTTTATCAATTCGCTCCGTTGATCCTGGAAATGCCCATGTGCGAATCAGGATATTATCCGGGAGCGAGGAAAAGAGTTCTTCTACCTGCGCATCAGTAAAAAGTTCCCACGAATGGCCGCAACCACTCAACTGGAATGAATTGAACGATGCCGAAGTATAAGGTTTACCGTCAAGCATAAGCTTATTTCCCTCACGATAAATAAACCCTTCCCCTGGAGTGTTCAGAACAGACTCTGGCGGTGGATCGTGAGCAACGCATTGTGCCCATAGCACAAAGCAGCAGAATATAAGTATTCCCTTTAAAGAATATCGTCCCATCATGATTTTCTGTGTTATTTGCCAAAAAGTTGTAAATACCTGGCAGCTGATTTAGGATTCTGTTCGGGTTGTCCGTCTGTCCACAAGGCGCATTGGATATAAGAATCGTACTCGTTGAAATAACATTCAGCTGCCATGATATCCGCGTTATTCTTGAAGAAATTGAACATATACTCGATATATTGCGGCACATCGCCTGGACCATGTTCACCTCCATGGATTCCCCACTCGGGTAAAATCAGTCCTTTCTTGCGTGCACGGGCAAAATCGGCCACATCCTGCAAGCCTAATCCCCATGAAGGATTTAAGACAGTGTCCCACCCACTGCCATCAGGCATGACCTTGGTATGATAAAAATTATAGGTATCACAACCTATCAGATCCACCACATCATCACCCGGATAGGCAAGCCGTAGCCAGGCTTCATTGTCTGATGCGCCTTCTAACCTGGAACCGATAGACCCCTCAAAGGTAAATACAAACTGGTCGCTATGCTTGTGGAAAATATTTCTGATACGCCGCCACACCTGCTTGTATTCTTCACAGTTATCCACATTGCGGTGCCAGGCCCAATTGTTCGGGATATCCGCTTCCCATCCGATCCGGATAATGGCATCTTTCCGGTTGTTCTGCACCAACAACAAGGCTACTGCTTCAAAGAGGTGGTCAGCCTCACCGGTATTGACCTGTGAAACACTTATATCACTTCCTGCGATGGGAACGCCCACGCTCAATCTTCTGTTTGGGCCGGGATAAGAAAAATTCCAATCACTGTTGGAGATATTTCCCAACACACCGGAGTAATTACAATATACAGTCGAAATATCCAGAGGCCGTCCCCGCCATACTTCAAATTCTCTTATATTTTCAACCGTATGCCCATCCTTCCCGGGAGTCCATGCACCGGAATGCCAGGGAAGGCCCGATTTAGGAACTCCCAGCACCTCTTCTGCTTTTATAAAGGTCTTTTCTTCCTCCTCTTCTTCAGGTGTGGGATCCGGCTCTTTCGCAGAAGAACATGCAACGCATACCAGTATAAGCAGCATATAAATAAAATATTTCTTGATATACATATTGTGAATTATTTGTGTGTATATGAATTTATATTGGATTTCATCCCTACGGTTTTTTCAACAGAGGCATCCATCGCTTATACTCGGCAGATGCTTTCGGATTATATCCTGTAAACAGGTCAGATCTTATATAAGCGTCCGATTCATGGAAATAACACTCCATTTGAATCCACTCTTTGTTTTCTTTCAACCAGGAATAGACAAAATTGATGTACATAGGATTGTCCCCTCCGCTATTCGGATTTGCCGTAGCGATTCCCCATTCCGGAACGCAGAACTTCTTATTCCGTTGCTTGGCAAAATTCAACCACCAGTTCCATCCATACGGTTGATCCCGGTGATAGGCTATATTCTCATTGGAGGTATATCCCGGCCACCAGTCATAAGCATCGATTCCAATCAGGTCAATATAGTCATCTCCCGGATAAAAGAGTGTGGCGTCCTGTGTGCCTGTCTGGCCCGGGCCACCATTCGGATTAAAAATAAACCTGAATGCCGAAGAGGCTTTTCTTAAATTGATAACAGCCAATCTGAAGGCGGTCTTCCACTCCTCTGCATTCTCAGGAGTAGCTTTAAAATACCAGTCGTTGATATTCATTTCCCATCCGACCCTGATATAGGCATCGGGATATTTTGCGGCTAATGACCGTCCGAACTTTTCCCATTCAGCATTATAACTTCCATTAGCCGCAGCTTCCAGACTTCCGTTTTCAGGCCATAGGGGCATGGCCACATTCAATGTCCCTTTGAAACCTTTGGGAATACGTTGGTCATCCATAAACCATGTGTTCTGCAGGGCTTCCCAGGATTGTCTGCTTGGCGCCACTGCGATCACCGCCACTTCGGCGCCTCTGTTCTCCTCCCACTTGGTTACTTCCGAAGCCTTATGCATGGGAAAAAGACCCGATTCAAATATCAAACCATCGAAAGGAATCATTTTTTCTTCAGGCTGTTCTGTAGGCTTATCCTCAGGCTCCGGATCTTTCTCAGATCGGCCACACCCCTGCAGGAGAATTGAGAGCAAGAAAAATAAAAGAATTAGTTTTGTGTTCATTTTATTCCTTAAATAATAGATTCTGAGAACAGGGCTATCCCTGTTCTCAGAGAATCAGTTATGGGTTATTGGCCGGATAAGCCTTGATCATATCCATCAAAGGATCATTGATGTCGAAATTGGGGCTACAATCGCTGGGGGCATCTTTAACGATATAAGAAGCTAAAGCCACCGGCGCACCCTTTCCCAGATACAGATCAAATTTCTCTTTCATCCTTCCGGCCCGTCCCACCTTATCAAACATACAACCTGCATCTGCGCTCTCCACCCTAATATCACTTACAATCAACACCTTACCTAGAACATCCATGGCACTTTTACAATCAGCAAACGACCATCCTTCTACAACATCTTGATCGGAGTCATGAAAGGTTCCGACATCAATATAATTGCTGTTGTGCAGTGTTTGGAATCCCTCTTTTCCACCGTAGGCCCAATTTGCCCAAGTACCTGTCGCTACGAGGTGATTGGGGTCTGTATTCTTAAGTTCCATAGCCACTTCGTTGTAGAAAGCCTTGATATCTTCTAAAGGCGCATCCCAAAACGTTGGTTCATTGAGCATCTCCCACATACCGATAGCCGGGGAATCCTTATAGGTGGATGCCATGTCTTTTGCGTGTGTAAGATATTCCTGTCGGAAGCCGGACGTATACCATTCTTGATTTTTGCTTTCGCTGTCTCCGCAGGAACGGTGGGCGTCACCCAATGTCAGAATCAGCTTGATATTATTCCTTTCTGCCGCTTTGATGATTTTATCCGTATGTGCTTTGTTTCCGGGGAATGCCCATGTCCTGACCAATACGTTGTTGGGTAATGAAGCAAATAACGCATCTATTTCTGTATCGCTGAATGCTTCAGCACTTGACCCGCAACCGCTCAGTGCAAAACCATTAATGCCAACGCTTTGATAAGTCTTACCATTGAGCATCAATTGAGTTCCTTTACGATACAGAAAATCTTCTTTGTATTTAAAAAAATGATCACGAATGGCATCTATGTTAAGTATAACCATAACTACAGTATTCCTTTCGCTCAACTCATATTTTGTAGGATTAGCAATTCCCACGGCTAAAACCATGTTCTGTCCCGTATATGACAAGTCGTTGATAAGCGTGGCCGAATCGACCGAAAGATAAAAAGTTGCTTCGCTGGAATTTGTAACGGTAATTTTAGCAGGCAGAGAATAAATACCTTCAGGCATAGCCACTGCATTCCGAACCTGACCAGACGCTACAAGCTGATCCGTTTCATCTTTCAATGTCACAATATCAACAGTGAAATCCTCTCCAGCAAAAGTACCAGATCTGGCAACACCCAAAATAATATTTATTTTTCCGTCTTGGGCTTTGAAATTGTATGTCATTTCTCCTCCTCCGGAAGGTACATTATAAAGTGTGTTCACACCACCTGTGGTGGTTGCCTGAGGCATGTAAATAAAAGTTTCACCGTATTCCATCTTTTCTTCGTTGCAGGCCGTAAAAATTAATCCGGCACTTAACATGAAAAGCAACAACAAGCCATTTATTTTTATAGAATTTCTCATTTTGATATTTCTTTAAATTGTGAATTATTGTTCCTTAATACCCCTCGTTTTGTGTCATCGTTCCGTTTGAGTTCTTGATTTCGTTCCTTGTGAAGGGGAAACGATAATTCCTCTCTTTAAAAACGCGCTCTGCCACATTCACGACCTGATACTGATAGTCGCCGTCACTGTTTTTGGTAATTCTTACACCCTGAACAGGCTGATTTAGTACCGTCATCGCATCTTTCCACCTGAGGAGATCCCAAAAACGATGATCCTCAAAAGCCAATTCGATACGGCGTTCATGCTTTACGGCATTCCTGAACTCATCTTTATTAGTGGTTGTAATTTGAGACAAACTAGTACTGGCACTGCGACGTACCTGATTTAATGCTTGCTGTGCAGTTAATGTAAAACCAGCCGGAAGGGCGTCGGGTCCGTAAGCTTCATTCATTGCCTCTGCATAATTAAGGAAAATCTCAGCATATCTGAAAACAATCCACTGATGCTGTGTTTGGGCACCCTGAACAAGATTCAACTCATCAGCCAGAAATTTTTTCAAATAATACCCTGTTTTGCTCGTATTATTCTTATTCATATCGTCGGATCCACCGGAAGCCTGGTTAATTTCACGGCCATTCCACCAACTGCCATTCACAACAATAGAAGCATTAAGTCGCGGATCCCTGTTTGCATAAGGATTGTCAGGATCTGGCGTGCCGATATATTCATAAGCTGAAACCAGATTATGCGAAGGAGTGACCCCGCTTCTACCTCCAGGCGTAGAGATTGGATAATTGTTCAATTCCATTGTATTGTTATCCGGGCGACGAATGGCAAAAATGACCTCCTGCGACTGTACCGGATTGTTACCCACAAACAGATCGCGATAATTTCGATTTTCCGGCATTGTATAATTATTCAATGTAATCAAATCATGAGCGGCTTGTGCTGCCTTCTGCCATTTAACCACATCGTTAGAAGGATTATTCAGAGGACTGGCCGCATACAACAGGGTACGGGATTTTATTGCCAGTGCAATAGTCTGGTCAAACGATCCGGTCTGATTGATAAGTCCTTCCTCTGTTCTCCAATCATCCTGCAACCGATTCAAATTATTATCGATCAACCGAACGATATAATCTACCACATCGTCGTAAGACGACCTCGGTAAATTACCCATATTGGCATTCTTAGTATCAAGTGTTTCCTCCACAATAGGTACGCCGCCATACATTTTTATTAATTCCGAGTAGTAATACGCTTTTGCAATCTGAGATTCTGCACGGAACCAATTCAATCTTTTCAGATCCCTCTGATAATTTACGACATCCCTTATCGTATCACGGTTCAAAGCCAAAAGCTTCTCACCTTCTTTGGCGTATTCCATAAAGAAATTAGCGGCACGTATTCCTTCATAATACTCGTTATACAAGTATGCCAAGGGGTTTACATCTGCGCTAATAATGCCTTTATTGAAATAATAGACATCTCCCGAGGCTGCGGTTTGCTGCGCTTCATCGGTGGCTGCCGCGAAGAGATTATTATCAAGGATCTCAAAGCGATAAGAGATGGGCGTATAGAAAGCCGCAGCAAAAGCCCATAACGTACCCCGGTTTGTTTCCAGGTCTTTGGGTGTCATATTTGTATCGATCCTGGTATCCAGAAAATCATTACAACTTACTAATACAAGGACAGATAATATGAAATATATTAGTTTATATACTCGTTTCATAACGTATCTATTTAAAAAGTTATGCTAATTCCGACATTGTAAGACGTTAAGGCGGGATATCCGTAACCGGATTCCGGATCCATATTGTACTCCCTCAACAGGCTGCTAAATGTCAGCGGATTGACTGCATTAAAAAATAATCTGAATTTGGAAATACCTTCTGTTTTTATCAGGCTATTCGTCAGATCATAACCGATTTCCACATTTTTTATTCTCAAATAGTTATTATTCCTCATCCAGAAACTGCTATTCCGATAGTTATTCTCATTACTTTGCGTAGTCAACCTCGGATACGTAGCCGTGTTTCGCGTATCAATTCCCTGGTCGGGCCAATAAGCCCATGCGTTAAGCGCATTTTCATAAGCATTTCCGTTATTTACAAAAGCAACAAATTGAGTCCAGTGATTGAGTAAATTAACGGATGCCCCGGATGCTCCCTGAAACAAAATACTGAAATCAAGCCCTTTATATTCGGCTTGCGCACCGAAGCTATAACCCCATTTAGGATAGGAGGGATTTCCGATTTCGGTTACATCGGTCTGATCGATAAATCCGTTACCGTCCATATCTTTGTATCGTAAATCTCCCGGTTTAACGGTCCCAAATAAGGGAGTGGCTATTCCATCTTTCAAACTACCATCGGTATTAAAATCCTCCAACTGGTAGAATCCTTCGGCTTGCAAGCCTAAAGTCGTTCCATAAGAACGCCCAGTATAGGCATTATAAGAGAACGCAGGAGCTACTTCATCCATGAAATCAATTGTATTTTTGGCGTAATACAGCATACCCTGCAGCGAATAATTGAAATCATTGATTTTATCAGTATAAACAGCACTCACTTCAAATCCCTTATTTGTCATTTTACCCATGTTATCGAGGTAATTATAGGTTCCATAATACCCCATTTGTGAATTTATTCTCGTGAGTATGTTGCTACGTTTATCCATAAAAATCTCTGCAGTCAGATTCAACTTATTAAAGAAGTTGATATCAAGCCCGAGATTGTATTTTATGCTTTTTTCCGCAAACACATTTTGATTGGCTATAAATTGGGGCATCAAAGAACCCTGACCTGTGAAAGGTGCACTTACGCCAGTGTAAAATGCCCGGCTCCAGGAGTAATATTGCTGGTAAAGATGACGACCATTGGAATAATATCCTATTTGGTCGGTAGCATAAGAATTAATTTCTCCCGATTTACCAATAGAGCCCCTTAATTTCAAAAAGCCGATTTGCTCATTATCTTTCAAAAACTCTTCATTGGAGATAATCCATGCACCCGAAAGTGTCGGATAGAAACCCCATTGATTCCCAGGCATATAAGCATCGCTTGCGAAATAAGAAAAACCCAATTCACCGACATATCGATTGTCGTAGGCATAATTTACCCTGCCGCTAAAATTGAGATTATGATGTTTATAATTGAAAATGCCCTCTCCTTTATAATCGGAAATATGGAAATCGAGAGACGAACGAATCGCATGTTTTCCGAAATCGTTATCGTAACCGAGCGCTATATTGCCCTGCATCCACTGATCCATTCCGGCAGACCCCCAACTACTGGCGACAATACTTGTAGTCTGGTCTGTGGTTGTAGGTACTCCATTGAAATAACGGGCATAATTCCTTGTTTTACTATAATTGCTGGATGACCGGACATAAAACGAGAATGATTCCTGCAGATACAATCCTTTGGTAAGAAAATCAAGTTTCTCCCTGAATTTGAAATTCCCCTGAAGTACACGTGAACGTGACAAATACCAACCAAGCCCTTTAATAGAACCCACGGGATTATTCGGATAAAGCGCAGTTCCCGAAAAGTTGCTTTCATCGTCTTCCACCAGGTCATCGTATACCGGATAGATATTAGAAGGATAAGCTGCCAAATCGCTCATTACCGACCAGTAATGAGGTTGTTTTCTGTTTTCCAACCGTCCTCCGATATCTACACTTGCATCGAAAATATCAAACAAATTAAAATCGAAGTTAGCTCTTACGTTAAACTTGTCCATTTTCAGATTAGAAGTCTGATCGGTGTTTTCTACATTATACAATCCTTGCTGGTTTGCGTAAGCCAATACTATATTATACTTTGCCCTTTCAACGCCACCATTGAATATGAAATCCACATTGGTATAATTGCCTTGCTTTTTCATTACCTCATCATACCAATCCACATTAATACCTGTACCGTTCTTATAACTCTCCAATTGGTTTTGTGAATAATAAGGAGTCCATGCTCCATTGTCATTACTGATAGCCTGATTGTATAAGGTGGCAAAATCATACGAATTCAACGGTTTGTAAATATTGATGGGTTGTTGTATACCTGATCTCACCTGCATAGTGACAGTAGGCTTACCTACCCGGCCTCTCTTTGTTTTTACCCAAATTACCCCATTTGCACCTTTCATGCCGAAAGTAGCCAGTGAGGCGGCATCTTTCAATATGGAAACACTTTCTATTTCAGCAGCTGACAAATAATTTAAATAATCGGGAAGCACTTCAAACCCGTCTACATATATTTTTGCCGAATTGAAATAGCCTAATCCGTAACTGCCGACTCCACGTATTTGCCAGACCGGATTATCATTTCCAGGCTCACCGCTTCCCTGTATCATGAATAGTCCGGGCAGTTGTCCCGATAAGGTATTGTATAAATTCGGTACGGTTACTTTATTCAATGTCTCTCCCGAGACAGTAGCAACGGCTCCTGTATTGTTGGTGACGGTATTATTAAACAATTTACCGGGAGTTACATTTTCACTATTAATCGTGTCATTCAATAGGTTTACACTTTTGTATTGTGCAAAAATTGTAAACATTGAGAGTAACATCAATGTCGCCAATAATCCCTTTTTTATATACTGATCCATTGTTAAATGATTTTAAGTTATTATATAATCTTAATATCCCGGATTCTGAACAATAATTCCTTTATTTACTTCAGTTTGAGGGAATGGCTCGAGGTACATTTTCGGATGCCAGTATCCGAAAACAGTGTTTGCATCCCAGAACGCAACTAAGTTTTCTCTCAAATTAGGCTGTGATCCAGTTACCTGAAACTGTAATTCACGGATCTGTCCTCCAATAATTCCATTTGCAATATCCGGATGCTTCCAGTGCTTTACATCGAAGTAGCGGTGGTTCTCACCTACCATTTCAATGGCTTTTTCACGCCATATCAGACGGCGCAGTGTTGCCTGGTTTGTTTCGGTAATGGAAGGCAATCCGGCCCTGTTATGTACCGCGTTGAGATGTTCGAGCGCTTTGGCAGAGTTACCAACTTCATTATATGCTTCGGCCAGATTGAGATAAGTCTCCGCTAACCTAAAGAGTGGTGGTTCAAACCACGGACGAGCGCCTGCTTTATAATAAAACTTTGCCGGAGCGCCACAAGCCCTTCCTTCGCCATGGGCGTTGGGGAATGCACTTGCGTCCCAGGAATAATTACCCACCCATTTAACCCAGCCGGCACCGTGTGTCCACATAGGGTCGCCAGGATTATTCAGAGAATTAAATCCCGGTACCTGATAATCGAGCCTGAAGCGGGCTTCCATATTTTGAATATTATTCACCCAGTGGGAGGCAGGAAGAGGAGCCGGATCACCGATTCTTGGCCATACCGGATTTCCCCCGTCTTTATTATAATAGTTTTCCAAAAAATTAGTTACCAGCCCCGTACACTCCGTTTCCCATCCACTGTACGTATTATATTCTGACGGGTTGTAATAGATAACTATCGAAGTTCCTGCCTCTTGTCGTTTATATGCCAATATAATTTCAGCATTCCCCGGAACAGATGTAGCGGTACCATAATCATCTACTGCATTCGGGTTTGGTTGTCCCACACCCGCACCTCCGGTATTAATAAGACGGTATCCATTGGCATTAGCCCAGGTGAGTACAGCCTCATTGGCATTAATAGCAGCCTGCCATCTGGTATTGTCTACCGAACCAAAACTTATTTTGTCGTTATTTACACCGAAATCCAGATAAGGCGCTGAAGAATTAAACAATGGCCTCGCTGCAAACATTAAAGTACGTGCTCTTATCGCCATAGCAGCGCCTTTTGTAAACCGCCCATAATAGTTGGAAGGCCAGGCGTCAGGTAATCCTGCAATCGCTTCATCACACAATTCCAGAATGTAATCCAGTGTTTCCTGTAAAGTAGTGCGTGGCATATTCATATCATCATCAGGAAGAAAAGCCTTTCTAACAATGGGTACCCCACCGTACCTATAAAACATACCCATATACCGGTAAGCGATGAGCGCGGTGGCTTCTGCTTTAATATAACCTTTCATCTGGTCACTCATATCCGGCACTTTGTCGATATTTTCTTTAATAAGAAAAGCCCCCCTGATACACGACCATGTTTCGAAAAAATTGTCAGCACCGGCAGGTGATCCTCCCAACTCCGTAGTACGAAGTCCTGACTCCACTATTGAATAGGTAGCATGCCAATTCCAACCTCTCGACCTTTCCCCGCTTATAGAGCCCAGAGCACCGTGCCACGCACCCCATCCTCCCGGCCATCCGTGGATCAGAGTACTTCTGTAAGCACTGAAAAGGGTTGCCTCGGCATTCTTTGTAGAGGAATACACCTCGTCCAGATTTACATTACCTGAAGTTTCAGGCTTTTCGAGAAAAGCGTCTTCGCAAGAAAAAATGCCTGCAAAAACGGCGAACAGCAAAATATATAAAGTGAATTTCTTTTTCATCTCTGTCTGTTTTTAAAATTGCACATTAAAACCTATGTTATAGGTACTGATAAGTGGGAAGATATATTTGCTTTGGGAGTCGGGGGTTTCGGGGTCAATGCCGATATCCGACAATGCATTTTTGAATGTATAAATATTATTTCCACTTGCATATACTCTTAGTGCACTCAATCCCAAAGTCTTTATAAATCTGCTATTGGCACGGAATGTATACGCCAATTCAATATTTTTCAACCTGAAAAAATCGTTAGAGCGAGTCCAGAAATCACTTGTAAGAAAGTTATTGTCGGAATAACTATAATTGTATGTAGCTCTGGGATAAGTGATTTTCTCTCCTGAAGCTGCTTTCTCGGGAGTCCAGCGTCCATCATACATCCACTGCCATGCATTTCCTCCACTAAGAATATAAGGAATAGTAAAACCCGATGGCATATAGAAGGAGCCGTTTCTCGAACCATTAAACAGCACCCTGGCCTCAAAACCTTTATAACCGATACCCAATTTTAATCCGAAATGATACTGTGCATAGTTAGGATAACCGATCGGAGCTATATCTTTATTATCAATCAGCCCGTCGCCGTTCAGATCTTTATAACGGATATCTCCCAAAGTGGCCTTATTACCTGTAAACGTATTGAACGGACGGTTATTCAATTCTTCCTGTGTATTGAAAAAACCATTACTGATCAACCCAAAACGCTGTCCGATGCTTTTCCCGGTTTCATTCATCCAGTCATAAGGATTGGGAGCCTCTGCCCTGTAAATGATATTGTTCTTCGCATGGGTGAGATGGCCTTCGATACTGTATGTAAAATTACTGATCTGGTCGTTCCAGCCAACCACAATTTCGTAACCTTTATTTTCTGTCTGTCCTACGTTTGCAGGTGGAACAGACGATGCAGGTACTCCATATATCCCGGGAATAATCCCCAGGGTGGTAAGAATATTACTCCGGGTTTCGAAAAACCGGTCATAATTAATCATTAGCCGGTTCTTGAAAAACAATGATTCAAAACCTATATCACTCTTTTTTGCTTTTTCCCAGGTGATATTCGGGTTTCCTATCGCTCCCTCGTTGGCACCAGGATAATAAGGAGCCGGAGAACTCCCGTCGGAAATACCGAGCCAGTAACCACCCTGATTCAGGTTGTAGGTATTGGGCAGATACAGGTACCGTCGTCCGGTACTCCCCAGCAGGTCATTCCCTACTTCACCGTATGAGCCCCGTATTTTAAGGAAAGTAAGGATATCATTTTCCGGGAAAAACGGTTCGAGTGTTGGCACCCATCCTGCAGAGAATGCCGGGAAGAAACCAAATCTACGGCCTTCGGCAAATTGCTCAGTGCCGTTATAGCCCATATTAAATTCAGCCATATACCTGTCAGCAAAATTGTAAGTCAGGCGTCCCACCAACCCCATAATACCCGAGGGAGTATTATTTGCATCACCTGGCATGGTATATTTTGATGCTTTCCCAAGCAACAGTGCTAAAATATTATGATTTCCGAAACTGTTTCCATAATTTATACCGGCATCCATATATAACTTATTCCAGTTGGAATATCCTTGTGAAGTAAATGTGTCCCCACCGGTTCCACCTCCGAAAAATTCAATGATGTTGGGATTTTCCAGATTTCTCTGTGCACTATATATCGGTAATGAGGGCTTTATGGATACATACTTGTTGTAGTTGTCCTGATAGTTTAAAGTCCCCTGAATACGAAGACCTTCGGTTATATAAGGCATCTTATATTCAAATCTTATTGTATTATCCAACAGATTATTGTAAATATATCCGGCACCACTATTCAAAAAATAATACATTGTATTTTGACCTCCCTTATTGTCGTTAATAATTGCACCAAGGGGATTCTGAGGTGTTCCACGGGCACCGGCAAGGGTGGAGACCAAACGCCCGTCTCTAATTCCTGTACTGTTTATGGGATTTCCCTCCATAACCAACTGCATTATTCCAAAATAACGTCCACTTAAATCATACGGATCAGAAGAGGTTCCCGGTCCCTGCATCTTACCGAACTGGCCGGCAAGATTCAGAGAGACAGTCAGGTTTTCCACCACATCGATATCAAAATTCGATCTGAAATTGTAGCGATTAAAGTTGGATCTGGTATCAGCATTATGATATTTTATAGCATTTGTGATACTTTCCTGATTAAAAAATCCGAAAGAGGTAAAATATTTCACCCGTTCCGTACCTCCTGAAATATTCAGGTTAACCTGAGCCTGTGGGCCATACTTGCCAAACAATTGCTTATAAGCATCCTCACTTGTATAATATAATGCCGGACTCGCATTCAGTTGTGTCCTTTCGGCATCAGTCAAATGGGTCATTGCGGCCACTTCTTCAGGAGTAAAATCCCTGTTGTTTTTCAACTTCCAGAGGTCATCATCACTAAAAATAAATGCAGAAAGACCATCAGTTCCCGCATAACTTGCCATATCATGCCTTATCGCTTCATTACGCATATAGGCCCAGTCATGGGAAGAAAGCCCTTTCTGAAGCATTGTTGCCTGCGTCACCCCATAGTTTGCGGAGAAATTGATAACCGGCTTGCCTACAGAACCTCTCTTCGTTGTGACAATAATTACACCATTTGCCGCCCTGATACCATATACCGCCGTCGAGGAGGCATCTTTTAATACGCTAATTCCCAATATTTCATTGGGGTCAATGGCATTTAACTCGGCAAAAGCCTGCTCTGCAGCTTGTTCAACCCCGTCAATCACGATAAGAGGAGTCGAGTTTCCATAAGTTGAAATACCACGTATCCGGATATTGGTCTGATTTCGTCCCGCCTCACCGGTAGTTTGCAAACCGCTTACACCAGGGGTATTCCCGATAAGTGCATTGGTAACATTTGCCACAGGGATTGCTGTAATTTCGCGACCCGATACCGTAGAAATAGCTCCGGTAACATTTACTTTCTTCTGGGTAGCGAAAGCGGTTACAACGACTTCCTGCAGTTGAGTATTGTCCTCCTGCAGCGCAATATCGAAATTGTTCCTTCCTGCAACACTTAACTCCTGAGATAAATAACTTATGTACGTAATAACAATCGTAGCATCGGCCTCTACTGCCAAGGAAAAATTACCGTCAATGTCAGAAACGGTTCCGTTGGTAGTTCCTTTTTCTACAATATTCGCTCCAATGATAGGCTCACCATCATTATCCACTATCCTTCCCCGTATTGTTTTTCTATTCTGGTCAGGATGAATATTCATCCCAGTGATCTCAGATAATTCCGAAACACCCGGATTTCCTGTGATCGATTGAAAAGTACATAATAAAATTGCCAGGATCGAAACTTTCACGAACCTCAGAAATTTATTATCCTTTTGATCTCGAAATTGATAAAGGTTCATTTTTTCTTGCATACCTTTGAATTAATTTTTTATTTGACATCACATTTTCTAGGTTAATACATATCAGTTTTCAATTGAAAACGAGTAGATTAAAAGCTTTCAGCTCCTCTTCCCTTTCATACCATTCTCTTTTTTCATAGGCTGTTATTTAAATTGTTATTCTGTAGCTACATCAGCGCTTTCTTTCACTGGTATCTTTTTTGCCTCCTCTGATAAAACAGAAAGCATATTATCCTTCGGGTACTCAATTATTTGCTCCATTACCTTCTCATCTGCAAAGCTGTATTTTGAAAGTACATTTTTCAAAGGCCATCCGAGTATTTGTTTAAACCATGCAAACATATCTCCAAACGCCGATTGACCTGCTTCCAAACCGACCATGCCGGGGACTACGGAACCGTCGACCTGTCCGCAAATTCCGGGATAAGATTCTTTCCGATCTCATCATATGGGGCAACCATTGTATCGCAAGTGGATGTACCGATCACTTTTACCAGCGTATTCGGGGTAATCCGGGCACCACCAGCTCAATGTTGGCCCTGTACACCTCATTCATTAAATTCTCTCAACCATACGACACGAAATATGAAATGATCAGGTAATGGCCAATATCTGTTGTTTTACATTTTCAATATCCAGTACTTTCTTCCAGTCAGGTTTAAAGATCTCATTAATCCCATATTCAATGGCTTTATTGGCAGCATCGGAGAACACTGCACCGGGAATCTGGTCAAAAAGGACAGCCAATTGTATATGAAGATGCCCCAAAAGAAAATCTTTCGCCGCTTCGGCAGGCATCCCCTGTTTGATCACCTCATCCAATGCTTGTCTTATTACATAGATACAGGTAGATGAGAGTGTTTCCACCAGACCGGGTTCCAGAATTGCCATTTGCTCCACGGTAATCCTGTGTGCCACGGAGATAGGGGCATACATCTTTTTGGCAATCTCTACTCCCAGTTCATAATCCGATTCTTCACCTTCCAGTAAGGCACACACCATGGTTTGTTTTGCCAGATTACCTCCAAAATGATCTTTTTGGGCTTCAATAGTGGGTTCCCAGTTAAATATCGAAGGATGGGAAGGATGCGCCACAAAATAGGCAATATCAGGACGATGGTAAAGTTTCCCTGCGTAAGGTGCGGCAGGATCGAGGGTGATGAGCAGGGAGCGGGGTTTCATTAATTGTACGATTCCGGGGGATACGGACTCGATAGCCACATCGGGGATTGCCAATATCACCACATCGGATTGTGGGATAGACCCGGATTCTGATGAACAGCTGATACCGAGTTCTTTCAGCCGCTCTCTCCCCTGTTCACTGATCTCCACATAAGAGGTGTCATAAGGCTCATTCTTCAGGTTCCTGGAAATACGGACACCCATTTTCCCACCTGCACCAATAATTGTTATTTTTTTCATTGTGTTATATTTATAAATCCTACTCAAAATCTTTCAGCCAAATCAACTCGCCCCTCTTTGCCGATTCATAGGAAGCCCATACCAGGCGGACGGTTTCCAGATTATCTTTTCCAGTGTTCTCTGCCTTACTTTTTTGTATCATGTCATTCAGGATATTACGGTTTATATGTATCCCGCTTTCATGGTTCACAATATAATCAGGGTCAGCCCAGTCATAAGAAGGAAACTCCACTTTTTCCAATTTGGTACCGTGGGCTGTAGTGGTTCTTATTTCGAAACTGCTTCCGGGTCCTAAGGCAATGCTCCCCTTTTCACCTTCTACCAATATATTGACGGTGGAAAACATATCGTGCTCCACGACAGAAGCATACGACATTTCTGTATAAAGCGGCATCCCATTGACCATTTCCATCATAACGACTGCTACATCTTCCCCTTTGATACCGGGATTCACCGACCTGGTCTGGCACCAGAGCTTATTGGCTTCACCGAACAAATACCGGCATATATCCAGCACATGCGATCCCATATCGGTAAGGATAAAATGCGGGAGTTCTTTCAGAAAGGGTTGATTATCGAAAACAGGGAATCCCGAAAGAAAAGAGACCCTTGCCTTGAAAGGCTTTCCTATAATCCCGGAATCCATGATCTCCTTGAAATGCCTTACAGGAGCCTGCCAACGGTAATTTTCATGAATGTACAGTGAGGTGCCTTTTTGCCGGCATTTCTCTACCATCTTCCCGGCAGTCTCCCAGTCGGGCGCCATGGGCTTTTGACAGATTATATGTTTTATTCCGGCATCAACAGCCATTTCTACAAATTTAAAATGGGTATCGACATCGGTAATAATATCTACAAAATCGAGTTTCTCCTTTGCAAATAATTCGGCAGCATGGTCATAGACGTTCTTCACATGAAACCTCTCTGCCAACGCTTCTGCTTTCGCTTTGGTACGATTGTAAAGAGCCACGAGTTCCACCTCGGGAATTTCACTCCAGGCGCCTACCTGGAATTGCGACCAAAAGCCGGTGCCTAAAACGGCAAATTTTAATTTTTCCATCGAATTAGTATAAAATTAATATGACAACTGACGTAAGTATTGCATACTTCTATAAGCCCATTCATTCTCACGGGCAATCGTATCTTCCAGGGTAGGCCCGAAAGGAGTCCATAGTTCCAGAATTGCGCTGCTGCATTTGCCCATGGTACTGAGCCTGCCGAGCAATCCGGCAATATCGAGTTTACCTTCTCCTGCCGGCGTACCTTCCACCCTGAAGCCCATTTTATGATCCAGCCGCCCGATACTGAAATCTTTCACATGAAGGTTCACTGTAAAAGGAGAGAGTGCATTGATAACCTCTGCTGTGCCTTCAGGTATCCCAAGTGAATTGACTGTATCGAGGCAAATGCCTACAAATGGGGAATTACAGGCCTCTACAATCGATAAGAATTCCGCACATTTCAATCTGTCATGGTTTTCCAGTGCGAGCCTTACCTTCGCTTTCTCCAACATCGGAATGGATGGGCGAATCACTTCAATCACATTATCCGGTGAGGGCTCATATGCATTATCGTCTATAATAAAACGCAAAATATCCGCATGTAGGAATCCGGCTATATCGGTATATATCTTCAATCTTTCCGGGGTAAGGCCTTTCGCTCCCACTTCTATCGCAATCGATCTCTCTTCCGCGAACGATAAAAGTTTGGCTAATTCATCCCGGGAACAGTTTTCAAGGGGCAGATTATCGGCAAACTGCACCACTTCGGCTTTCAATTCCAACGCTTTTCCAATCAGATCAAAAGCAGACATAGGAGTTTTATTTCCATACCCGGGAACGCCTACCGACCACGTAAAGGTGTAACTACCAATCCCTATTTTAAGCCTGTTATCCATCTATACATACCGTGAATAAATGATCAACGCCAACCCGATCAGGTAAAACAAAAACATGAGTCCCAACAACCTGTTCGTTCCTTTGGGGGCATCCCTGAACTCTTTCCAAACGAAAATGCCCCATATAGCAGCTACGATAGGTGCACCATTGCTCAATCCGTATGCAATGGCAGGAGAAGCCGCCTTTGCCGACATTACACTTAACACCTGTCCCAGACACCAGATCATCCCGCCAAACATTCCTATAATATGCATACCAGCAGTTCCTTTGAAATAATCCTTCATCGTGACAGGTTCTCCTTCCACCGGATTTTTCATAAATACCGGATTGAATATCAGCGTATTCAGGAATGCTCCTAAAGCAAAGAAAACCACGGAAGTATAAGGTGTCAATGCTCCTCCTGTATATGACGGAGAGATGTCGGTGCCGACAGACATCATTACAAAGCGATAGAAAAAAGCAATAAAAATACCTGCTACCAGTGCATAAATAACCCCTCTTGTACTCTTTTGCTGAGAGGCCGATCTTTTTTTATAAGAAAACATACTGCATATAATAGCCAGGACTATTACCGCACAACCGATGAAAAGCCAGACAGGGTTTCCTTCGGGCTGGCCGATATAATTCACCACAATACCCAATATCCATCCTATACCTCCTCCAATAGGGAAAGCCACAGCCATACCCGTTGTAGCAATACCGGCAGTAAGCAGAATAGTACCCAAATTCCAGATAAATCCCCCGAGCATTGCAAACAAGATATAGCGGAGTTGAGCCTGGGCAACATCCTGTACAAAAGTCCTGTTGGCCGGCTCCATACTACCCAGGGTAAATGCAGCAATAAGCGATAAAAGTAGAATTCCTACAGAAAAATCCCAATAGAACAATTCAAAACGCCAGGGACGTCTGATCACATTTCTTGTGTTTTGCCATGAACCCCAGCAAATCATTGCCAGAAAGCATAATACTATGGCTAAAAAATAATTCTGTACTTCAAACATGTTCTTCGATTTGTAAAATGTTTTAGGTAATTAAGATATATTTTGTATACAATATTTGTATTTTATGCATGCAAATATATAAACATTCTACATACAAACAATACAATCAAACATTTTTTTTTATTTTTTAGTGGTAATCTCTTCAAAAATATTTCCCGGGTACTTTTATCAAAAAGAGATAACCGTTTACTGATATGGGATAGAATAGAAGTACAGGTATCTACAAATAAATTGTAAATACCTGTACTTCAAGATAACGAAAAAGCCAAAGAATGAAACCAAAGGTATCGGACTGAAAAAACATCCACAATCGGGTCAAAGCCGGTAATGGCATAATGGACATATATTCAGAACCAGGCAAAGGTTCCGGCATCAGTCATTGAATTTAAAGTGTAAATATTCCGACGGTTTATTGTTTGAAAAAGCGAAATATAGATTGTGTACCCATCTTTTACCCCAATTAAAAAGCACCTACCGGAATTGACCGATAAGTGCCTGATAATGAATGAGCGGCAAACGAGACTCGAACTCGCGACCCTCAGCTTGGGAAGCTAATGCTCTACCGACTGAGCTATTGCCGCATTACAGATGCAAAAATAATCAATTTTCATATAATTCCTCTCGGAATAGGAAAAAATTATTTACCTTTGCACCCACAATTGACCGGGATGTAGCACAGTTGGCTAGCGCGCCACGTTCGGGACGTGGAGGTCGGGTGTTCGAGTCACCTCATCCCGACATTAAAAAGGCTGAATGTCAGCCTTTTTTTATTCCTCTTTCGGCGGATTCAGGTAACTCTGCAAAGCTTGCACGTACAGTTGAAAAGCATGCATGCCTTTTTGCGTAATGCGGCAGACAGTACGTGTACGCTTACCGGCGAATCCCCGTTCCACATCAATATACCCTGCTTCGTTCAGTTTGTCGATCTGCACGCTGAGGTTACCGGCAGTAGCACCGGTCTTCTCGCGGAGATAAACGAAATCTGCCTCTTCCACCGAAATAAGGATGGACATCACAGCGAGACGAAGTTCGGAATGTAATAAAGGATCGAGCGATGCAAACATAACTATCCCCTTCCTTTTGCATAGAGAATATGACCGGGAATGACCATCATCACAAGAAATAAGCCGGCAAAAACCAATATCTGATCTGTACCTTGCGTAAACAGGCAGGCAAGTGATAACACAATTCCCACAAACCCGGCAACCGCTATCGGGGTAAAGCGTATAACCAGCCCGGTGATTGCGGTACCACTCCCCATCAGCAGAATAACGATGAACAGTATCGGTAAATTCCAGAAAAACATAGCTGTTATCGATATCATAAAACCGGTCACCCCTATCACTATCCAGACATACCCAACTACCCTGTCGATATAGGTTTTGACGCCTTTTTCATATTTCCTGATAAGAACGAACATCATAGGACCGGCTATCACCGGGATCAGAAACCACAAATAATGTATCCGGTAATCCCCTGTTGTTGATAAAAAATACCATATCAGCAAAGACACCACAATCGTAGTATATCCCCAGACAAGAAATGGCATTCCGTTGCTTTTCTCCAATTTCCGTTGCGTGTTTTGAATCATTCGAGCGATAAGTTCTAAACTCTCTTTCTCATTTAATTGTCTCTCTTCCATTGTTTTTGTTTTTAATATTCAAATCGGTTTATATTTTAAACTAAAATCATTCCGCAAATATAAATCAGTTTATAATATAAACCAAATAAATCGTAAGAAAATTGAATAAAATAATAAAAAAACATCTACATTTGTGTCGTAACTTTTATCTCTTTGAAGATTTGCACTATGAGAAACATCGCAGTTCTATTTGTCATTTTTCAGTCACTCACCTGTCTTTCGCAGTCATCTTCCAGCGGAGATAATAAACCGAACCTCCCATTTCATATTTAATAGTAACGGAATGGTACAGATTGACACCGTATTAATGCAAATAAACGACAGGAATGCGGATACAGAGATCATCATACCCTATTCCAAAGGAGATAAGATAAGTGTAGATATTGTCCGGCTTGAAGATCAGGACGGAAATATTATCCGGAAGTTGAAGAAAAACGAAATTAAAGACCGTAGTTTTATTTCTTCGGTATCGTTATACGAAGATGATTTTGTGAAATATTTCGATCTGAAGCACGATAAATTTCCTTACCGTATCTTCTACGTCTCCTGGATCCACTATGCAAAATCACTGAATATTATCGATATAGATCATGCCAGATCTAAAACACCTGTCCATTCGAACACTTTAATCGTAGAAGTACCGATAAAAGATTCCATAAAATACAAATATGAAAATGTGGAAAGTCCCAAAATAGCTGTACAGAACCGGTTCAGGAAATATATCTGGAAATATGGCTACATACCGCCGTCCTCTGCTGATATCTATAGTCTGGACAAGGATCTGAAAGCACCGTCCATCCACATTGTTCCCTTGCATTTCAAATACGGTGAGGCCGGAAGCTTTGAGTCCTGGAAATCCTTTGGAAATTGGATATTCCGCCTGAATAAAAATAAAGACAAACTACCGGCAGAAGAGTGTCAACGAATTGACAACTTACTCAGGAATACTCACAGCCAAAAGCAAAAAGTTGAAATTCTTTACCGGTATCTTCAGGATTATACGAGATATATCAATGTGAGTATTAAATTAGGAGGTCTTCAAACTTATCCGGCCAGCTATGTTTGTAATAATAAGTATGGCGATTGTAAAGCCCTTACCAATTATTTGCAATCCATGTTGAAATATGCAGGTATACCATCATATTATACACTTATCGAAGCCGGCACAAAAATCTCCGAATTGGATGTTAACTTTCCTTCTCAAGCATTTAACCATGTCATACTAACCGTACCGCTTGAAGAAGATACCGTTTTCCTGGAATGCACCGATAAAAATATTCCGTTCGGATACATCGGTACTTTTATACAAGGCAGGAAAGCGCTTTTGGTCGATGAGGATGACAGCCGCCTTATTCCGATTCCGGCACTACAGCCGGACGATGTGCTCTGTTCCCGGACTATAGAGGTAAAAACGGATATACAGCAAATCCATCTATCGGAAGTTCAGAAAGGTTATAAATATGAATTTTTTAATTATGCAGGCAAAGAACTGGGTAAAGATAGAGTAGATAATATTATCCGTAGTCAGATTTTTTCAGGCAAAGCGGAACTTATTGATTATGAATTAAACTCCAACAACAGACAATCTCCTGAGATCAGTCTGACTGCCCGATTCAAAGCTGAAAATATATATAAAGAATACGGTAAGAATATAATTCTTTCTCCCTTCCCGATGGATTTTAAGGACTTTGAAACTCCCGACCAAAGGACAACCGGTGTACAAATCAATTATCCTGAATTTTACCAGGATACAATTATTTACGAGATACCCGACAAAGAAATTATCAAAATCCCGGAAAAGGTATTTGTTGAGACTGATTTCGGGAAATATGAAATCTCTTTTGACCTAAAAAATCACACATTGATATGTTACAAAACTTTTCTATTATACCCAGGGAAGTATCCTATTGAAAGATATGACGAATTCTTCCGGTTCATTCAAACGATGAAGAACAACGAATTGAAAAATATCCATATCGAAATTCTTTAATGAAACATACCCAACTAATGTATATGATGAAAAAAAATGCTATCCTGTCTCTTTTCTTCTTTTTGGCCATAATGGGATTTGCCCAGGAAGAGAAATATTCACTCGATTTCGGAAGAGTAACCCAGTACGAAATGGTTATGAAAGAGTATGAAAATGATCCCGATGCGGATGCCGTCATACTTTACAATCAGGGAGAATACTTTTATTCGGGAAACTATGAGCAGGGCGGTTTCCTGCTCCGCATGAAAAAGCAGATTAAGATTAAAATTCTCAAGCAGTCGGGCGTACAGTATGCCAATTTCGAAATTCCGATATTTAATGGAAATTCGGGGTGGGAATCTATCGAAAGTATTGAAGGCACCACATATAACATAGACCAAGGCTTTACTCAAACAAAATTAGAAACAAGGAACATATTCGAAGAGAAAGTGGACGATGATGTCCGCGTCAAAAAAATCGCTCTCTCAGATGTACGTCCCGGCTCGGTCATCTAACTAAGCTATACCATTGTAACCCCTTATTTTTTCAATATGCGACGATGGTATTTCCAGCAAAAGATACCGGTTATTTTCAGCCACTTAAAATACAAAGCAATTCCATATTATGAATATGCATATATACTTAAGGGAACCGATAAATTAGATATTTTCACCGCCACTACACCCAGCAGTGAAATCCAATTCAGGAATCTCAGATACCGGGAAGTAATTTATAACTTCGGGATGAATAATCTTCCTGCCTTTAAAGATGAAGAATTTATTTCTTCCATCGACGATTATATGATTAATATCAATTTCCAGCTTTCAAAGTTTCATCACCCCAACGGAGGAAGCAGAGATATCATGACCACATGGCCGACCATGTGCGATGAATTCCTAAAGAACGATTATTTCGGAAAATATATCAAAGATGTAGAGAAGCAAGCCTCTAAAATTATGTCCGGAATCGAACTTAAAGATAAATCTGCACAGGAAAAGATTGAAATCATCACCGAATTTGTTAAATCGAAATACAGATGGAACGGGTTCTCAGGGAAATTTGCAGATGTGAATCTGAAAGATTTTTTAAAACAGCAAAGCGGAAATACCGGAAACATCAATTTACTGCTTGCAGGACTATTAAAATCAGAAGGGATAGAGGCATACCCCGTCATATTAAGTACCCGGGGCAATGGTACCATCAGTTTTTCCCATCCGTTTCAACAATTTTTTAATTATGTCATTGTATTGGTAGAGATCGATAACAGGATTATACTTCTTGATGCGACCGATCCTCTTTTGTATTATTCCGTATTGCCTGAAAAATGTATGAATGTAGAGGGCTTAGTGATAAAACCACAATCAGAGGAATGGATTACAATTCAACAAAAAACCTCATCGACATTACAGAAAAATTTAAAGTCGGAAATTAATCCGGAGACAAATACCATTCGGACTGAAGCCCTGTATTTGTCTACAGGGGCGGATGCATACAGATTGCGTTCAACTTATCTTGGCGATTCCGATAATCTGATCAGATATCTAAAAGAGAGAGAGCAGATCACCGCCACCGACATTAAACTTCCGGAGACAACAGCACTGAATAAACCTTTTACCTTCTTCTTCCGGTTTGAGAGTCCGGTTGATAACCATTCCGGTAAATTATTTATTCATCCGTTCTGTTCTTTGAGTTTAAATAAGAATCCGTTCAGGCAGTCGAGCAGGGCCCTTCCGGTTGATCTTGTCTATTTACAGGGAGAAGCCTATAAAAGTACGGTCGTAATTCCCGAAGGATATAAAGTTGAATATATTCCGGAAAATGAATCGATAGAAAACGATTTGATCTTATTTTCCTACTCCACATTCATCACTGGAAATCAAATTGTCTTTAACACTCAATTTAATTTAAAACAATTCATTATACGACCTGAAGAATATGGAGAATTGAAAGATAACTTCAACAAAATGATCAAATGCCTTTCGGATCTGATGATACTGGTTAAGGAGTGAGAAAAATGAATTGCGGTTGTGAAATCTTATTCCCCATTCGCATCTTTCATAATTGGTATTCCGCGCTTCACGCTCTGGCTGAGAGAGATCATCGTCTCTGTGGCTACTACACCCGGTATCTCCTGGATGCGGTTATTCAGCAGATCCATCAGATGCTCATTGTCACGTGCAAATATCTTCACCAGAAGGGTATAGGGGCCGGTGGTAAAATGGCATTCGGTCACTTCAGGTATCTTATCGAACTCGGGGATCACATTCTTATACATCGATCCTTTTTCGAGTTTTACCCCGATATAAGCACTGGAGGCATAACCAAGCACTTTTGGGTTTACATGGTATCCGGAACCGGTAATCACATCATTTTCGATCATCCGTTGCACACGTTGATGGATAGCGGCACGCGACACACCGCACTGCTCCGCCACATCTCTGAAAGGAATCCGGGCATTTTGGGAAATAATTTCCAGAATCTGCCGATCTAACTTATCTATTTTTTCCATAGGTGTCTGCTTTTGATTGATCCCTCAAAAGTAATAAATTTCTATGATATTTTGACAAAATGGAATGATATTTTTTAAATTAGCCCACTTTTCTATACCATTTACTGAAGAAAATACCGAAAACCTATCGATTTGCCATCAATTGGTAGTAATAATCGGCAAGTGCCATATCGAAAGGGGTGGTGATTTTGATATTGGTCACCTCCCCCTCAACCAGTTGAATACCCATACCCCATTTCTCCGCTACCGATGCATCGTCGGTAAAAGAAGGATCAAAACCGGCCTCATAAGATTTTTTCAATTCCCCCGCCGGAAAGACCTGTGGTGTCTGAACGAGTTTCAACTGTTTCCGGTCGACCATCCGGCTTCCTGTTCCTGTGAGTTGACGCACACTGTTCACTTCATCTATTACCGGAATCACTCCGCACTGATTCTCGAAGGCAGCTTCAAAACATCGCCCAATCAGCAGTGGTGTTACAAACGGTCGTGCTGCATCATGAACACCTACGATCTCCTCTTCCGAAATTTCTTCTAACCCGTTTTTCACAGAATGGAATCGTGTTTCTCCACCAGGCACGACTGTATGCGGGACAGGAAATCGATATTCCTCACACAATTGTGACCACAACAACTGCGCTTCCTCCGGAAGCACCACGACAATACGTATCCTGTAGTCATAATCATAAAAAGCTTTGATGGTATGTATCAACATGGGTTCACCCCCGATGGGTTGGAACTGTTTAGGCAACTCCCCTCCTGCCCGTAGTCCTTTACCTCCGGCTACAATAATGACGCTCTGCTTCTTTTCAGGGATCATGCGATATCATCTAAAATTTTCTGTAGTTCTTTATCGGTCTTGGTAAGCTTTTCCTTACAAAAAGCGATCAGTTCCGATGCTCTTTTCACTTTCTCTGTGAGCGCATCCACATCCAACTCGCCGGATTCGATCACTGAAACAATTGCTTCGAGTTCTTTTTTAGCTTCTGTATAGGTCATCTTTGCCATATTATATCCTTTGCTGATTATAAATGAACCTACTATTTATCTATGTTAGTGATTACAGAGGTAGAAAAACCATCCCTAAAACGGGTTTCTATAACATCTTCCACGGAGAGATCATTCAACGAAGTCACAATTCTTCCGTTCTTTAGTGTGAGGGTATAGCCGCGTTTGAGGATATTCACGGGAGAAACCATCTGAATGAATTGCTCCCTGTTTTCCAACAGATGGGATTGATGCTGCAACAAGTGCTTCACCCCATATTTCATCTTTCCTGAAAGCTGCTGTATTACAGATACTTCTCTTTGTATCATAAGGGAGGATTGATGCACCAGTTCTTTGGACAACGAAAAAAGATCCGTTTGCTCTTTCAATAACCTCGATTCACTTTCAGATACTATCCTCTCTTCCAGGTCGAGAAGTTCTGTCGCCACACGGTTCAGACGAGCTATAAAAAACTCGGCTACCGCTGTGGGCGTCTTCGCACGGGTATGCGCCACTATATCCAATACAGTGATATCCCGTTCATGGCCTATACCGCTTATCACCGGAAGAGGGAACTGCGCTACGTTGGTCGCCAGAAGGTAAGAGTCGAAACAGCTCAGGTCTGACGACGCACCCCCACCCCGGATAATGGCCACTGCATCGAACAAATCCCTGTATTGAAAGACTTTTTCCAGGGCTGCTATAATAGAAGCCTCGCTCCTGTCTCCCTGCATAATCGCCGGGAACAATCTGGTATAGAAAACTAGTCCCCCCGGATTGTTTGCCAACTGATCACAAAAATCCTCATAACCTGCGGCAGTAGGCGACGAAATTACCGCGATCCGGTTTGCCAATTCCGGCAACTCCAACTCCCTGTTAAGTGTTAAAACCCCTTCTTGCTCCAGTTGCTTTAATATGAGTTGCCTGTTACGTGCTATTTCTCCGAGGGTGAATGAAGGATCGATATCTACTACGGTAAGTGAATACCCGTAAAGTTCATGGAACTCAACCGAAACACGCACCAATACACTGATCCCCGACGTGAACTGCTGACCGGTCTCATCTTCGAAATAGGCAGACAGCATCTGGAAGACGTTCGTCCAGATCACCCCCCTTGCTTTTGCAATGATGGATTGTGTTACAGCATCTTTTTCTATAAATTCGAGATAACAATGCCCGTTGCGGTTACGGCGCACATCACTTGTCTCCGCCCGCATCCAGTAGGTTCCCGGCAGATGATCGCGGATAGCATCCTTCACCTGACGGTTGAGTTCAGATAATGTAAGAGAAGATTCGTTCATAATCAGATCTCCACCTTATATATACGTTGCTTAAACGGCTCTTCCGTCACGAAATAGAGGAATCGGTTATTTTTGAGAATCCCTTCCTGAAGCGGAACAAGGAGTGTATTCTCATCTTTGAATCTATGTGCAGAAATCAAATAGCCCGATTCATCGAGAACCCTGAAGGAGTAGGAAGAAGGTGAAAACACCGGATCAGACAGACTCACTACATAATTGCCGGATAACTCCGGACGAATATCCCATCCGTTGTCGGCCACTTTCTGGAGATAGATCTCCAATTTCCCCAATACCTCTTTCATTGCCCGATGAAAATCAGGAATGCCATGTCCATATATGGAATCGGGGGTGAGATACCTGTCGGAGGAGCGCTTCACAATATCTGCCAACTCCGAACGATGCAGGGAAGGGTTGACCGACCAGAGTGAGGTTATGAGTCCTGTCAGGAAAGGAGATGAGAGGGAAGTACCGTTCGTGTGCCCGATCGCTCCATCACGGCCAATGGTAACGGTTTCTTTCCCCACGGAAACCAGATCCGGCTTGATACGGTTATCAGCCGTCAACCCGTGGGAACTGAAAGAGGCAATAATACTGTCCGTACCCACAGCTCCCACTGCGAGTACATTTTTTGCATCAGCCGGCGGAGTGATTTTTTGCCATGACTTATTTCCTTCGTTGCCGGCACTTACCACTATCAATATCCCTTTTTCAAAGGCTTTATCGGCAGCCTGCGACATTATCGACACACTCCCATCCAGTTCGGTATGCGTATAGTTCAATAACCTGTCGTCAAAAGAGTTATACCCCAATGATGTATTGATAATATCCACTCCCAGGCTATCCGCAAATTCAACAGCACGCACCCAATAATCCTCCTCTACCGGGAACTCACTCGTAGTATCCTCAGACCGCAGCAGCCAATAGGTCGCTTCCGGTGCAGATCCCATCATCACCCCCGGCAGATCGGTCGCCATTGTTGATAACACTTTGGTACCATGGTCACTGGAAGCAAATATACTTCCGGATGGCACAAAATCCATATATCCTCCCAACCGGACTGACTCAAAGCGAGGGATCACATCAAAATTGGTAAATCCCGCATCGATCACACCTACCAGCATATCTTTACCTTTAAATCCGGCGTCGGCCATTACAACAGCATTATGCATCCTGAACTGTGCATCGGTAACCCCATATTCGGTATCAGCCACCACATATTCATCACAATCCACCGGCAACAAACGGGGACGAGCCCTTTCTCCGGCAGGCAAACCGGTTCCCCGCCAGATATATTTCACCGAATCGACAAACGAGAGAGACTCGATATTTCCGATCCTAACACTGTCGCTAACCTCCACTACAAGGGTACTGAACCACTTACTATATGTGATAACTTTTCCACCGGCTTTCTCTACCAGTGTAAAATAGTCGGATGAGATAGGCAGATCCGACTTATCAATCGCCACTTTTTCTTTCTTTTTCCTTTCGATTGCGCGTCGGGAGAGAAAGGTTTCAGGCTTATCGGGGGAATGGGGAATATTTCCTTTGTCTTTCAGATAGACACGGAATTTATAATATTGCGGATGGTACGGCGTCTGCCCGGAAGCGAGGAGTGTAAAAAGGGATAAAAAAAACAGGAACAAATACCTCATTGATTCAAATCTTTTTTGGAGGAGAATCGATCTCTTATTTTTTGTCTCCTCTTAAGGATAAAGAAGAGCAGTATTGCCATCAACAAACAGATCCCGATAATCCCGAAGTACTCGCTCCAGTCTCCGGATGCCTTATATCGGGGATAAGCCATCACGGCCATAATGGCAAAATAGGCCAGCAAGACCATCGGGAAGAGTATATGTCTTTTAATCTTTCGGCTCATTGACTGACGACATTACATTCGCAAAACGTTCAATTTTCTCTTTCGAGATTGCAACGACCAGGTCTCCCTTCTCTATCATCCGGCTAGTGACTACACGTTCCCAGAAACTCAGTTTCAATTTGTCAATCTCTCCACCAAAGTAATCGCGTACTACAGCTTTATGGTTAAGGATTTCCGGGAAGGCGTCATCGAGTTGCTGTTGTGCTCTCTCACCCGAATAGATGCAGTTGATAAACAGGCCGAGCCGTTTTGTGGCGAGTAATTCAAGATTGTCGTTGCAAAAAGATGATATCTCTTGTTGTATCTTTCCACTATGGATGAATCCTCCCACGATGACGGCTTCATAGCCTGAGAGATCGGGCAGAAAATCCCTTCTGTTCAGGTTACAGATATCCACCTTACCGTCTATCCGCCTAAACAACTCCCGTGCACATTTTTCTACCGTGCCGTGATTGGATGCAAAGACAATCAGCGTATTGTCCATGGGTGGCTATTTCAAATTCTCCAACGTTTCAACAAGATAATCGTAGCATTTCCCCACAGTAGATATCTGAACCGCTTCATCGGGCGAGTGTGCCCCCGTGATAGTCGGTCCGAAAGAGACAATATCCAATTTTTGTTCCACGTTCGACTGAATAATACCGCATTCCAATCCGGCATGGATCACAACTACCCTAGGCCTTTCGCCATATTTTTCCAGATAGATTTTCTCCATAGTAAGCAACAACTCGGAACCCGCATTTGGCTGCCATCCCGGATAGTCACCTCCGAACTCAACCTTCGCACCGGCCAGAAGGAAAAGGCTCTCTACCGAAGAGCAGATCCAATCCTTACGGCTTTCAGAAGAGCTACGCACCAACAATTTTATATCGACACTATCACCTGAAGAGTGGACTAGTGCAAGGTTCAGCGAACTCTCCACTACTCCCGGAAAATCGGCCAGATAGCTGATCACACCATTAGGACAAGCCTCAACCGCATTAATAATATCATCCTGCATCTCTTCGGGCAAAAGTGCCTCAGGCATATCGGTTCCCTCCACTTTGAATGAGATATTCTCTTCAATACCGGCAAAGTCTTCCCTGAAGAGTTCCTCATATTCACCCACCAGATCGATCAGGTCGTCGGAAAGCTGCCCTGGGATAGTCAGTACCACAAATGATTCACGTGGGATAGCGTTACGCAGCGACCCACCCTGTATGCTGGCAATACGGGCTTCGTAATTGGCCACGACATCTTTCAGGAATCGGTTCATCAGTTTGTTGGCATTGGCACGTCCCAGATGTATCTGTACTCCGGAGTGCCCTCCCTTCAATCCCTGCAAACTCACTTTATAGGCCACATCACCTTCTTCAACCTCTTTATCGGGTTGAAAACGGAAGGAGACATTCACATCCCTGCCTCCGGCACAGCCGATACAGAGCTCCCCATCCTCTTCAGTATCGAGATTGAGCATTATTGAACCTTCCAGGAATCCTTTCCCCAGACCATTCGCACCATCCATTCCGACCTCCTCATCGATAGTAAAAAGTGCTTCAAGCAGAGGATGCTGCAGGGAATCATCTTCCAGCACAGCCATCATCATGGCACAACCGATGCCGTTGTCGGAACCCAACGTAGTAGAACGGGCTTTTACCCATTCTCCGTCGATATATGTTTCTATGGGATCTGTGGTAAAATCATGCTTCACACCCGCATTTTTTTGAGGTACCATATCAAGGTGTGATTGCAGGATCACTCCTTTACTACTTTCATACCCTTTTGAAGCCGGTTTTCTTATCACCACATTACCTACGCCATCCTGTTTTGTTTCCAAATTGAGCGATTTCCCAAAATCCGTCACAAAACGGGTCACCTCTTCCATCTGTCCGGTGGGACGGGGTATCTGTGTAAGTGAATAAAAATGCTTCCAAACTCTTTGCGGGTCTAAATTCAAAATTTCTACTGCAGCCATATCATTATAATTTTTGTTCTCTTTTCACATACGGCATGGCGAGTACGCCAAAAAGTCCGTAGAGTATCTGCCATACCGATTGGACGGTAAACACTGCTCCGGCAAACGCGAGTGCATGATTCTCTGCCACTCCCAGGATAAGGAGAGAAGAGATTACTGTAAAGTGCCACGGCCCTATTCCACCCTGTACAGGGACAGAAATACCGATAATAGTCATTGCGAAGACGATCAAACCGGCCAAAGGGCCAAGATCTTTCGTGAAATCAAACGCATAAAAGCAAATGTAAAAATACAAATAAAAACATAACCAGACCAGTATCGTGTAAATTATTATACGTTTTTTCTCTTTCATCTGCATGATCAGTTTCAGATCATACTTAAGCGTACTAATGAATTTATCAATCTTCACCATTAGTGTGGTTTTCCTGAAAACCGTAAGCATAAGCACTATAAACAGCACTACAACAGCCAACCCCATATAGATCCAGGCTGAAGCAAACAGATTTGTAAAACCTTCGGCAAACTGGGGGTTATCACGCAGATAGGAGACAAAGAAATCGATATAGAGCAATACGCTGACAAAAATAATAACCAGTCCCGTGACCACCTCCATCATCTTATCGATCAAAAAGGTCTCAAGAGTTTTGGAGAAAGGGATCTTATCGTACCGGCTCACCACACCGCAACGCCACACATCTCCTGCCCGAGGCAATACAAAATTGACGGCAAAATTCCCCCACGTAGCATAGATTATACTGGCCCTGGGGGGATGATACCCGAGCGAATGCAAAAACAACTCCCACCTCAAACCCCTGATGGTGTTACCTATCAGGCCAAAGATAAGTGAGAGTATAATGATACCTATATTGGCCGATTTAATAATGGCCCATAACTCCTTTATATCAGTATTCCTATACATCGCCCAAAAAATCAGTAATCCGAGCGACAAGGAAAACAGTATCTTTAACAGGCTCTTGAACGAATCCTTATTTATTTTCACCTGTAATCCGTTATTGTCTTATACAACCATGATTATTACCTCAATGCAAAGGCATGCGGACATAAGCCGTCCGACGGCCATATCTCTTTTTTTATGAACGCATTTATCCTGTTTTACGTAATAAAATGTTACCTTTGCGGCGGTAAAGATAAGGAATAATCGCCATATTGCAATGTTTCCGGTAAAAGCAAAAAAAAACCTGGGCCAGCATTTCCTTAAAGACAAGGAAATAGCGCGCCGTATCGCAGCCACCCTCGATCAGTTTCCCTCGCTACCTGTGTTGGAGGTGGGGCCGGGGACAGGTGTGCTTACGGAATTCCTGTTGGAGAACCGGAGAGAGCTTACCGTGATAGAGATCGACCGCGAATCGGTCGTCTACCTCAAAGAGCATTATCCTACACTGAATGGTAAAATTCTGGAGCAGGATTTTCTGCGGATGGATTTTGCCAACCACTTCGACACCCCTTTCTGCATTATTGGCAATTATCCCTATCATATCTCATCACAGATTTTCTTTAAAGTGCTCGATAACAAGGACTCCGTCCCTTGTTGTTCGGGTATGATTCAAAAGGAGGTTGCGGAACGCATGGTCGCTTCACCGGGCAGTAAAACTTATGGTATTCTCACTGTTTTGCTGCAGGCATGGTACGATATAGAGTACCTTTTCACGGTGAATGAACAGGCATTTGTTCCTCCGCCCAAGGTCAAATCGGCAGTTATACGGCTTACCCGTAACAAGCGAAAGCGGCTCAACTGCAATGAAAAGTTATTCAAAATGGTAGTGAAGACGGGATTCAACCAGCGGCGAAAGATGCTCCGCAACTCAGTCAAGTCACTACTGTCCGGAGAGGATCCTTTGCCCGACGACCCGATGCTCATGAAACGACCGGAGCAACTGTCGATCGAGCAATTCGAAGAGCTGACCAATTTACTGGAACCGTTCATCAGCCGAGTCCAACCGGAAGAGAAATAGACCATTTTTGAACTAATTTGAATCACGATTAAAAAAGAGACACCATGGCGGAAGTAAAACTTTTTTATCATAAAGACGGCATCGTGAGATTGAGCCGCAGCCTCGATTTCCTAAAGTCAAACCCAATCGGCAATTTTTTATGGATCGACCTCAACGACGTGGATGAGGAGGTTGAAAACGAACTCGAGGATTTTCTCAAGATATATATCCAGGAAGAGGAAGAGATGATTGAGATCGAGATGTCGTCGCGTTACATTGAAACCAACGACACGCTAGTCGTCAACTCCAATTTCCTGTTGTCTAATTTCGAAACCGACCCCGTATCATTTATCCTCAAAAACAACATTCTGGTAACTGTCAGGAGTCAAGAGCTGATCTCTTTCCACGAGACGGTAAAGAAGATATCGGCCAACCCGCGGAACTATCCCACCGGAGCACATGTGCTGGTGGCGCTCCTGGAAACCCGCGTGGAATTCGATGCCGACATGATTGAGAATATGACCCAGAAGATTACCCAGTTGAGTAATACGCTTACCTTACAAGAAGCCGATGAGGAGTTACTGTCGGAAATCAAGAACCTGCAGGAAAAGACAATGATGCTCCGCGAAAATATCATCGACAAGCAACGTACCGTATCCAGCATGTTACGGAGTGAATTTATCCCGGCCGAACTGCAACCCAAGCTCACCATTATCATCAAGGACATCAACTCGCTGGTAGAGCATATCAAGTTCAGTTTCGACCGCCTCGACTATCTGCAGGACACCTTCCTCGGGTATGTAAACATCGAACAGAACAAAATCATCAAGATATTCACCATCTTTAATGTCATCTTTCTGCCGCCGACGCTTGTTGCCAGTATTTACGGAATGAATTTTACCAATATGCCCGAGTATGAGTGGGTATTAGGCTATCCTTTTTCCATTGCGCTGATGGTTCTTCCGGTAGTGGGTCTGCTGATTTTCTTTAAAAAGAAGAAGTGGTTATAATGAATGTGCTAATTTACGAATATGGCAATGTGTTAATTGAATCATTAAAGCATTATATCATTCAAATTTATTAGCATTCAGCATATTATTATCATTGGCACATTGAATTGTTACTCCAACATAAAATGCATTTGGGGTTGTTTTTCGGGGAAGAGTTTGTTAAAGGGTTCTTCTTTTTTTGAGGTATGGTATCCAAGTAGTAACTGAGCCAACTCCCTTATATCAATTGTAAGTAGAGGTTCAACGATAGGAGCCCCCCTCTTCACTTTTCCGTTTTCAATCGTGAATAGGGTATTATTTTCTTTTAATAGCTCGTCATTAACCGTAATTGAAAAAGAATTCCGGCTGTGGCGTTCAGAAAAAAGACGAACTATTTTTTCCGCATCAATCACACGCGCCATCCCCATTAAATTCTTCACAGGTGGAAAATCATAAAGTGCCGCTTCCTCCACGATAGCACGGAAATCATCGAATGATTTCTGTACGGTCATATCTTTCCGCCTGAACAGGGTATCGAATTCCCGGAAGGCCGCATGCAGGTCGCCGGGATATTTTTCCACTAACGCCTTCAATGAAGGTAACTCCGTTATTCCGGCATCAAATGTTTGTGCGAAACCATACCGGTCATAAAATTCCAGCAACCACTCCTCCTGCGGAACGAGCAGCATCAACGATATATCTCTACGGGCCGCCTCTTCAAAACTTCTGACCAGCAGTTGATTTATATATCCCCTCCTTCGATATTCCGGAAGAGTAGAAACACCGGCAATATAAAGGATGGGAATTTCCGTTCCACAAAAGGTAAAAAGATAAGGCAACATCTGCAGTGATGCGACAGCTTTACCCTCTACCACGTATACCAGGGTGTTTTCGTCACGGTACTTGTGTCGAAAATAGACATCCATATAGTTGTCAGGATCGCCGAAGACGGTCTTCCATATCTCCCGGACCTGTGGCCTTATCGTTTCGTCGGCAAATTGGATCATTGCTATTCAATAGATTTCCAGTTGTTGTTCGGTTGTTGTCCAATTACTGTTCAGTTGTTACAAATAATGACACGAAGTGAATAACAGCAAAGCTGAATAACGCAAAGCGAATAACGTACAAAGCACGAATTATTTAAATCTCGCGTTGTATTTATCGAGTATGATATCAGGGTGGTAAGAGAGCTTGGCCTGTCGGAGATTCTCTATCCCCATATCCTCTTCCCTGTTCACATAAAGAAACTGAGATGCCTCGTTTTCTACAAACTGCTGATTGATGATGGTATAGGCACCATGAATGGCGGTAAACGCTTTTTCCACATGCACCACGATAGTATCTTCGGTAAGTGGTTCGCCTATAGTGAAAGCGGCAATCTCGTTATCCACACAGATTAACCCACCTTTCAAACCAAAATATTCAAAATTATCAAGCATCAGGGTAGTGGCATAATCATCATAAATCAGCGAGGGATCTTTCTCCTCCTTATTCATTTCCATCCACTTGTCGAGCATATTCTTACACTCTTCCACCAATGCCGGGTTGCCGGTTAGAGAATGGTACTTCCAAGCATTCTCCCGTTTGAACCGGTTGATATGATTTCGTTTACTCTGCAGTTTCTTGCCTTTCAAATGAATCAGTTTTTCGGTCGTATAGATATAGTCAGAGACCGACCTGTTGAGTTTGTAATCGAACTGACCGGGCATCACTGCCTCAATCTCGTCGATCATCTCTTCTGTCAACCCTCTCATCTGAAAGGGGGTGCTGTATGACGAATGATCTTCCAGGATGAGATCAATAGCTTCTTTCAGATTGCCTCTCCCTACCGGTTTAAGATAGGAATTCCGGACATTATTATCTTTAAACCTGATAAACAACCAATCGCATGTTATCGCAAATTGCGTATCGAATTTTTTTCCCCAGCAATACAAATTGGTAAAACAAAGGTCTGAAGCCCGATAGTTTTGATGCCGCAGATAGGAATTGATGATATCTTTGTCTTTTAATTCAAGCGATTTAAATGTCAGCATAAGGACATACTTTTCTTTTTCCTGTTACTTTGGGTGAACAACCGATCGACTGAAAAGTTTAAAAAGGAATCTGTTGAGAAGGAACTACAGTTCTTAAAAAGGCTTGAACCCGACTATCTCCCTTACACCTTCAATAGTTTTCCGGGCACTTTCCCTTGCTCTTTCCGCACCCTCAAGGGTTACTTTACGCAGGTAAGCATCATCTTTTTCAATCTCCTGGATCCGCTCACGGATGGGAGTTGTAACTTTAATAATATCTTCGGCCAGTTGCTTTTTCAGGTCACCGTAACGGATGGCACAGGTATTCCATTGCGTTTCATAATGCTGCACCACTTCGGCGGCAGAGACCACGCGAAGAAGGGTAAAAAGATTCTCAATATAATCGGGTTTCACGGAATTGGGTTCGATCGGGCCTGAGTCAGTAAGTGCCCTTTTCACCTTTTTCTCTATCTCTTTCGGGCTTTCACCCAGGTAGATGGCATTACCTTCCGATTTCCCCATCTTTCCACTACCGTCCAGTCCGGGTATCTTCACCAGTTCTTCCCCAAAATTATAGGCCACCGGCTCCTTGAAGTATTCCACTCCATAGAAATGATTAAAGCGGCGGGCAAAGCGGCGCGTCATTTCGAGATGCTGCTCCTGGTCTTTTCCCACAGGCACTTTATCGGCACGATGGATAAGGATATCGGCAGCCATCAGCGTAGGATAGGTAAGTAATCCCGCATTCACGTTCTCAGGTTGTTTGCGTGCTTTCTCCTTGAATGAAGAGGTTTTGGAGAGTTCTCCCAGATAAGCATGCATATTGAGGTAAAGATATAGTTCTACTGTTTCAGGCAGGTCGCTCTGCACATAGATCACCGACTTCTCGGGGTCAATCCCCGCAGCCAGGTAATCCACCAATACGTTCTTCACATTCTCATGAAGCATCTTCGGGTCGGGATGCGTGGTGAGGGAGTGTATGTCGGCAATAAAGAAATAACACCTGTTTTCCTCCTGCATCCTGATGAAGTTGCGTAAAGCACCGTAATAGTTTCCTAAATGTAATTTTCCGGTAGAGCGAATACCACTTAATACTATATCCATAATCCGTTACAATTCTTTTTTAAAAGTACAAAGATAACCCTTTTTTTTCAAACCGAGAATCAATCTCGACGGTCACAATTATATGATTACAAAGAAATCATCCGGCTGTCAACATTCTTTCCGATCCGGCAAACGATCTGTTGAATATAAGTGCGATAGCCTCTGCCATTGGGTTCTCCAATCGTATCAACTTCACCCGTGCATTCAACAAAGTGACCGGCCTCTCACCAAAACAATCCAAAAAACAGAGGAGGACTGCAAAAAAGACAGATACCCTGCACCCACACTGAGAAGACAGCATCACAGCAGAATTTGGGAAGTCATCACCCAATCCAATTAAAGAAAAACTTCCTCAAATAGTTCTGGGTAAACAGATAAAAAGTTGTACTTTTGCAGTGCTGAACAGAATATCTTATTTCGGTAACAGTAAAAGCGGGACATAAAAAAATTAATACATCAAAATAATTTAAAAAAGAGAACTTTATGAGTTGGTTAATCAAATCATCTATCGGGCGGAAATTTGTCCAAAGTATTTCCGGCCTCTTTCTGATTCTGTTCCTGTTATTCCACATGTCGATGAATCTGGTACTGCTCTTCAACTATGAGACGTACGACTTTCTCGCCAATGAAATCCTTGGTGCGAACTGGTGGGCTATTGTCGGGACGGGAGTTATCGCAGCAGGTTTCGTGATCCACATTATCTGGGGGATTATCCTCACGATACAGAACCGGAAAGCTCGCGGGAAAGAAAGGTATGAGTCTTCGAGCAAGACCAAGACCACCTGGTCATCGCAGAACATGTTCGTCCTAGGACTGTTTTTACTGCTGTTCCTAATCGCACATCTTTTTCAATTCTGGTATCAGATGCAGTTCAAGGAGCTATTCATGATTGAAGGGGCACGGCATGACAGCGCCCAGTTGGTGGCAGAAGTATTCTCCAACATTTGGGTTGTAATTTTTTATGAACTAGCTTTCATTGCTCTCTGGTTCCATCTGATGCACGGTTTCTGGAGCGCACTTCATTCTGCTGGAGTAAACAACGGCGTATGGATGAAACGCCTCAAAGTGCTAGGGAATGTAATTTCAACCATTATCTGTCTGGGATTTTTTATTGTACCCATAGCAATATACCTCGGATACTCTAACCTATTAGGATAACTAAAAGCAATTGAATATTATGAACAAGATAAATTCCAAAATCCCCGAAGGACCTCTCGCCGAGAAATGGACCAATTACAAAAACCATCAAAAGTTGGTGAACCCGGCCAATAAACGCCGCCTCGATATCATTGTGGTAGGTACCGGTCTGGCCGGCGCATCGGCAGCCGCCTCATTAGGTGAGATGGGGTTCAATGTACTGAATTTCTGCATCCAGGATTCTCCCCGCCGGGCACACTCTATCGCAGCGCAGGGAGGCATCAATGCAGCCAAGAACTATCCGAACGACGGTGACTCCGTCTACCGTCTGTTTTATGATACGATCAAGGGGGGTGACTACCGTGCACGCGAAGCCAACGTGCACCGCCTGGCAGAAGTATCAAATAGCATTATCGACCAGTGTGTGGCACAGGGTGTTCCTTTTGCACGCGAATACGGAGGTTTGCTCGACAACCGTTCATTCGGGGGTGCACAGGTATCCCGTACTTTCTACGCCCGCGGACAGACGGGACAGCAGCTCCTTTTGGGCGCATACTCAGCCTTGAGCCGTGCCATACACAAAAAACAGGTGAAACTCTATACCCGTTACGAGATGGTCGACCTGGTCATCATCGACGGCAGGGCAAGAGGTATTATCGCCCGCAACTTAGTCACAGGTAAATTAGAGCGTTTTGCCGCCCATGCCGTAGTTATTGGTACAGGAGGATATGGAAATACTTTCTTCCTGTCTACCAATGCGATGACCTCCAACGGTTCAGCTGCATGGCAGTGCTACAAAAGGGGTGCATACTTTGCCAATCCCTGTATGGCACAAATTCACCCGACTTGCATTCCGGTACACGGGGAATTCCAGTCGAAGCTGACCCTTATGTCGGAGTCGTTACGTAACGACGGGCGTATCTGGGTACCGAAAAAACTGGAAGATGCAAAAGCTATCCGTGAGGGAAAACTGAAACCGACCGATATCAAGGAAGAAGACCGCGACTACTATCTGGAGCGCCGTTACCCGGCATTCGGGAACCTTGTTCCACGTGACGTGGCATCCCGTGCCGCCAAAGAACGTTGCGACGCAGGTTATGGTGTAGGTAATACCGGTCTGGCTGTTTACCTCGACTTTGCCGAAGCGATCAACCGCCTGGGCAAGGATGTGGTGGAAGCCCGTTACGGCAACCTCTTCCAGATGTATGAAAAGATCGTGGATGATAATCCTTATGAGACGCCCATGATGATTTATCCTGCCATCCACTACACCATGGGAGGTATCTGGGTAGATTATGAATTGATGACCAGCATTCCCGGATTGTTTGCCATCGGTGAAGCCAACTTCTCCGATCACGGTGCCAACCGTCTGGGAGCATCTGCACTGATGCAGGGATTGGCCGACGGCTACTTCGTACTTCCCTACACCATACAAAACTATTTGGCCGACCAGATCAACGTGCCGCGCTTCAAGACCGACGCACCTGAATTTGAGAAGGTCGAAAAAGAGATCAACGAGAGGATCGACCGTCTGATGAATATCAAAGGGAAACACTCTGTTGACCATATCCACAAGGAGTTGGGCCATATCATGTGGGACTTCGTAGGTATGGGCCGCGATGCGGAAGGATTGAAGACAGCGATCGAAAAACTGAAAGAGGTGAAAAAGGATTTCTGGACCAACTTACGCATTCCCGGCAACAAAGAAACGCTCAACGTGGAACTCGAAAAGGCGTTGCGCCTGGCTGACTTTATCGAGATCGGCGAGCTGATGGCACACGATGCACTCGACCGCGAAGAGTCCTGCGGAGGACATTTCCGCCTGGAGCATCAAACGCCCGAAGGTGAAGCTTTACGCCACGACGATCAGTTCTCTTATGTTTCCTGCTGGGAATACCAGGGAGAAGAAAAAGATCCGGTGATGTACAAGGAACCGCTTAATTATGAGTTTGTGGTTCGCCAGCAAAGGAATTACAAATCTTAGACTGTTGATGAATAACGGGTAAACTTTAAAACAACAAAACGATCATGGATAAAGATATCAACATAAAAGTAAAAGTTTGGCGCCAGAACGGACCGAAAGACAAAGGCCACTTCGAAACTTACCCATTGGAAAATATCTCACAGGGAAGCTCATTCCTGGAGATGCTCGATATCCTGAATGAACAACTGATCAATGAAGGTAAAGAGCCAGTGGTTTTCGACCACGACTGCCGCGAAGGTATCTGCGGTATGTGTAGTTTATATATCAATGGACATCCGCATGGTCCAGACCAAGGAATCACTACCTGCCAGCTCCATATGCGCCGCTTTAACGATGGCGACACCATCACTGTAGAGCCTTGGCGCTCTGCCGGTTTCCCCATTATCAAAGACCTTATGGTAGACCGTTCGGCTTTCGATAAGATCATCCAGGCAGGTGGTTATGTATCGGTCAATACCGGCGGTGTCCCGGATGCCAATGCGATCCCTATCCCACGCGACGACGCCGAAATGGCAATGGATGCCGCGGCATGTATCGGCTGCGGTGCTTGTGTGGCAGCCTGCAAGAACGGTTCGGCCATGCTTTTCGTATCTGCCAAAGTAAGCCAGTTCGCTTTACTGCCGCAAGGACGTGTGGAAAGGAAACAACGTGCCAAAGCTATGGTGGCCAAGATGGACGAACTAGGCTTCGGAAACTGCACCAACACCGGTGCTTGTGAAGTAGAATGTCCGAAGAACATCTCTATCACCAACATCGCACGGTTGAACCGCGAGTTCCTGAGAGCAAAGTTTGCGGATTGACGTTAGAACTTAGCAATAAGAAGTGATTTTAATATGCCAATCCCGATAAATCGGGACAAGGAGTGATAATTCACAACTTATAATTCATAACTGTAAAAAAGCGTTTTCTCCTGTATTAAAGGGGCTAAGCGCTTTTTTCACATATACAACCGTATTTCATTCATAGGAACTGTTATTTCATTTTATGGTTTATTTAACAACCTATCTCTAATCTTTTTTGTTTTACCAATATCATATGTGTACATTTGTCTTTTGATTGGACAAACTAACACAATGTTTTACTAAACAGACTAGATATGAAAACAAAAACATTATTCTTAAGTGCACTGGCCGCTTTCCTCCTAATAGGAGCAACAGCCAACGCACAATTACGCTTCGGGTTAAGGGGTGAAGTAGGCCTCAACAAACCATCTTTTTCGGAAGAAGTATTCGAAGTGGAGAACCTGAATTCATTCAAAATAGGGCCTACGGCTGAATTTATGCTGCCGGTGGTGAACCTTGGAGTGGAAGGAGCCATCTTGTACAGCAACGACCGGATGAACGTAAAAGACGTTTCAGAAGAGGGAGCCCAAAGCATAGTACAGAAAGTATCCAACCACTATCTGGATGTACCGGTAAACCTGAAATACAAGATAGGGTTCCTTCTTCCCGTAAAAGCCTATCTGGCGGGTGGTCCCTATGCGCGTTTCCTGATTGCAAGTGATGATTTCACGTGGGAGACGATAAAAGGCGAAGTGGAGGCGAAAAGCTTTGAAGCGGGAGTTAACCTCGGATTAGGCGCCGAACTATTCAGCCGGTTGGCGGTAGGGGTGAACTACGGGATACGAATGACCGACAACTATTCGGTGGACAAACCGGAATGGACCGACGCGTTCAACGGGAAAAAAGGCACCTGGTCACTGACGGCAGCCGTATACTTTTAATGCATGTATGCTGATGTAATATTGCCACTTCCGCTTTCCGGCCTGTTCACATACGCCATTCCGGCGGAAATGCAACACAAGATCGGGAGAGGATTCAGGGTAACCGTACCCTTCGGAAGGCGAAAATATTACACAGCCATCGTCACAAAAATACACCGGCAATCGCCTGAAAATTTCACCGTCAAGGAGATCCAGTCCCTTCTCGATTCGACCCCTGTTGTAACCGAACAACAGTTGGAATTGTGGGAATGGATCTCTTTTTATTATCTCTCCGCACAAGGAGATGTGTTCAAAGCAGCACTTCCCTCCCCGATGATGCCGGCCGACCTACAACCCGGCTTCATCCCGAAAAGTGAAACACATCTACGGATCAATCCTACACTGGATGATATTGCTATTAGCGCATCCATTGGAAAGGCGCGCAAACAGCAGTTACTGCTGGACGAAATTATGTGGTTTCTCACCGAAACCGGTAGGGAAAGTATCAGCAAGAGAGAGGTAAAAGAGCTGACCGGCTACTCCCCGGTAGTACTGAACGGACTACTCCGGAAAGAGATACTACACCTTTTTTCCGTAGGGAGAAGCCGCCTCCACCCGAAAACAGCACCGACCCGTACCCCCTACCCTCTGAGCGAAGAACAACAGAAAGCATTAGACACTATTCAAAGCAGTTTTTCCGATAAACAGACTGTCCTTTTACACGGAGCCACTTCCAGCGGAAAAACAGAAATCTATATCCATCTTATCCATCAACTTCTTACCGAAGGCAGACAGATACTTTACCTCCTGCCGGAAATCGCCCTGACCACACAACTCACCCAACGGCTGCAGGCTGTTTTCGGTGATAAAATAGGTATTTACCACTCCGGGATTGACGACCAGGAGCGGACAGAAATCTGGCAAAAGATGTTGTCAGAGACACCCTATGAAATTATATTGGGTGTACGTTCCTCCCTTTTCCTTCCGTTCCGGCGGTTAGGGTTGGTGATTGTGGATGAAGAACATGAAACCAGCTACAAGCAACAGGAGCCTTCACCCCGTTATCATGCACGCGATACGGCCATCATGCTGGCACATATGTCAGGTGCAAAAACATTGTTGGGATCGGCAACTCCTGCCATTGAGTCCTATTACAATGCCCAAACAGGTAAATATGGACTGGTGACCCTGAATAAGCGCTTCGGCAATATAGAGGCACCCCTGGTCAGCCTGCAAAATACTAAAGATCTGCGTCGTCGGAAGAAAATGAAGAACTTACTTGCCCCTGTATTGATGGACGAGATCAATAAGGCGCTGGAAAACGGGGAACAAGCCATCCTTTTCCGTAACCGTCGCGGTTTTGCTCCAATGGTTGAATGTAAATCATGTGCCTGGACACCGAAATGCAACCACTGTGATGTCACTCTTACCTACCACAAGAAAGCTAACCGCCTGATATGCCACTATTGCAATACCTCCTACCCTTTGCCATCCGGATGCCCTTCATGCCACGAAGGAGAGTTGAAATCGCTCGGAACCGGTACTGAACGGCTCGAAGAGGAGGTAGCACAACTCTTTCCCGACGCAGTAGTGGCCCGAATGGACAGTGATACTACACGCGGCAAGGATTCATTCGAGCGTATCATCAACGATTTTCAGGAGAACCGGATTCAGATACTGGTCGGCACACAGATGATCTCAAAAGGGTTGGATTTCGGGAATGTGCGTGTGGTAGGTATTGTTGCAACAGACTCGATGTTGAACTACCCTGATTTCCGTTCACACGAGCGCGGTTTCCAGTTGATTACCCAAGCGGCAGGTAGGGCAGGACGAAGAGACAAGCAGGGAGTGGTCATTATCCAGACTGTCGACCCCCAACAACCGATTTACAGGTTTATCATCCGTAACGATTACGAAAGTTTTTATCAGTCCCAAATCACAGAGAGGAAACTGTTTAAATATCCTCCATTCACCCGTCTGATCTCCATTACCCTAAAACATAAGGATGAGCGGAAAGTGGAATCCGGAGCAGCATTTATTTGTCAACAACTAAGACAATCACTCGGGAACAGAGTGTTAGGTCCCAACAAACCTATAATCAGCCGTATTCAACAACAACATATTCGTGAAGTCCTACTGAAAATCGACCATCACTTCTCTCCCTCCCAAGTAAGGGAATTGATCAAAACAGCAGAATCCCGCCTCAAGGGGAATGGCGATCTCAAACAAATACTTCTATATTATAATGTGGACTGGGTGTAAAAACGCAAAAAACCGGTACTCAATACAGAATACCGGTTTTTATTAGTTTTTCGTCCCGTTAGTACGGGATATTATTTCATTTCAATTTCTTCTTTCAGATCTATTTCGTTTCCTTCTTTGTCATAAAATTCATATTGCAGGAACCCGAGCTTCTGGTCGGGGATAATTTTCATACCTACATTGAATTTTTTTCTCCATTTGTACTTCAACGAAAAGAGACCCTGCTGAACATAAGCTGCAACATAGGGATGTATATGCAGACTGAATTTCTTCACTTTTAGCTTGGTCGCTAGATAATCGATCTTTCCTTCCAATGTGTCTGTGAAAAGAATCGACGACTTTATCTTTCCTTTACCAAAGCAGGTGGGGCAAACCTCGCTTGTGGCAACTTCCATTTCGGGGCGGACACGCTGGCGCGTAATCTGCATTAATCCGAATTTGCTCAATGGCAGGATATTATGCTTGGCCCTGTCTTTAGCCATCAACTCCTGCATCTTGGCGAGCAACTTATTACGATGCTCCCCTTTATTCATGTCAATAAAGTCGATGACGATAATACCTCCCATATCCCGCAAACGCAACTGGCGGGCAATCTCTTCGGCGGCAGCCACATTTACTTCGTAAGCACTCTCTTCCTGACCGAGTTTTGATTTGTTACGGTTTCCGCTATTCACATCAATCACATGTAATGCTTCGGTATGCTCAATAATGAGATAAGCACCGTTTTTAAACGTAACAGTTTTTCCAAAGAGCGATTTAATCTGTTTGGTAATGCCGAAGTTATCTAAAATGGGGAGTGCTCCTTTATATTCCTTGACCACATTCTTACGGTCGGGGGCAATCACACTCACATAATCGGCAATCTGCCGGGCTACTTCCTGGTCATTGACATGGATCTGCTCGAAAGAGGGACTAAAAATATCGCGTAACAGTGCTACTGTACGTCCCGTTTCCTCATAAATCAAAGAGGGGGCCTTGGCTTTCTGTATCTTGCCGATATTATCTTCCCATCTCTTTAGCAGCACCTTGAGTTCCGCATCGAGGTCGGCTACCCGTTTACCTTCAGCATTGGTGCGTATGATCACTCCGAAATTTTTCGGTTTGATACTCTGCATCAACTGTCTCAGCCGGGCACGCTCCTCGCGCGATTTAATCTTTTGTGATACCGATACCCTGTTGATAAATGGTATTAACACCATAAATCGTCCTGCGAAGGAGATTTCGGCCGTCAATCTCGGACCCTTCGTTGAAATAGGTTCTTTGGCTACTTGCACTAATATTTCCTGCCCTACTTTCAATATATCCGCGATTGACCCTTCTTTCTCGATCTCGGGCTGCAGCTTCATCTTCTGGAGCTGCGGTATCTTCTTTTTGTCTTCAACCTGTTTCTGAAAATAGAGAACAGAGTTGAATTCAACCCCTAAATCCAAGTAGTGAAGAAAAGCGTCCTTTTTATGTCCCACATTCACAAATGCAGCGTTGAGGGCGGGCATCAGTTTCTTAACTTTGCCCACGTAGATGTTTCCAACCGCAAATGAACCATCCTGGCTCTCCTGTTGCAATTCTACCAGTTTCTTGTCTTCGAGAACCGCGATGGTAATTTCTTTGGATTGAACATCCACAACAAGTTCGCTTGTCACAATTGTTCGTTTTATAAATTAATTTTCAATACTTTAGGCTTCTGTCGTCACAACATAAAGGAGGCTCTCGCCAGAACCTTCACCCTGTTTTATACACAAAGAACAAACTTAATAGCCAATTGGTTCTTTTAAGTTTGTTCCTCTATTAGTGAGTAAAAAAAGTAAGACGGCTATTTCTTCTTCTTATGCCTATTCTTTCTAAGTCTTTTTTTACGTTTGTGTACAGACATTTTATGCCTTTTTCTTTTTTTTCCGCTTGGCATATGCTTTTTCTCCTATTTTTATTATATGTTATTTATCACCTTTTACCTGGCCTACAAAAGTTTTGGCAGGCTTAAAGGCGGGGATATTATGTTCGGGGATGATGATAGTCGTATTTTTGGAAATGTTACGAGCTGTTTTTTGTGCTCTTTTTTTCACAATGAAACTTCCGAAACCTCTGAGGTATACGTTTTCGTTATTTGCCAAAGAGTCTTTTACCACTTCCATGAAAGACTCCACTGTTGCCAATACCGATGCCTTATCTACGCCGGTCTTTTTCGCAATTTCATTTACAATGTCTGCTTTAGTCATTTTATCTATATTTTAATATTAATAATAATACCTTGGGGTAATTGAATAGTAAAATTTTGGATTGCAAATATATAGCTTTTTTTTCAACACGAAAAATAAATGCATGGAATTTTTCCGAATTTCCTCAGATTTGTGATTTAATATCTAAAAAATTCAAGATTAAAATCAACTTTCCCTCTATCCCTCTTTTTATTTTCAATTCTTCACCTCCAATCATCCCGTTTCCCAGCCAGCTACTTACCCCAATCCCCCCAGTCACCCCCAGGCACTTAACCACCCAGGGACTCAGGTACCTTCCCATTATCCACCTTTTTCCACCTTTCCACTTTTTTCATTAGCTTTGCCGGAACAAAGAAGAACAGAACGGAGAAGAAATGAAAGAGAATAACAGGAACTCATTGATTACATCGCTTTTACTGAGCTGGTACGAAAAAGAAGGACGTGATCTACCGTGGCGGGAAACTACTGACCCATATAAAATATGGATCTCGGAAATAATTTTACAACAAACAAGGGTCGTACAGGGAAGGGATTACTATTTTCGGTTCATCGAGCGATTCCCTACTGTGGAATCACTGGCTGCCGCCAAAGAAGATGAAGTATTGAAACTATGGCAAGGTCTGGGTTATTATACCCGTGCCCGCAATGTACATGCCGCAGCAAAACAGGTGAAGAGCATCTTTAACGGTGTATTTCCTTCGACTTACTCTAATATCATTTCACTGAGAGGTGTAGGTGAATACACAGCGGCGGCTGTTGCATCGATTGCATTCAACGAGCCTTATGCCGTAGTGGACGGTAACGTATTCCGGGTAATTGCCCGTCTATTCGGCATTTCATTGTCGATACATAGCTCGGAAGGAAAAAAAGTGATCAGAGAGATTGCCCAGTCACTGCTTGACACACAAGACCCCGGAAGATATAATCAGGCAGTGATGGACTTCGGAGCTTTGATCTGTACCCCTGCCCAGCCCAAATGCATAGCTTGTGTACTTCAGGATTACTGCACCGCTTTTGCTGGGAACCGGGTGGGTGAACTTCCGGTGAATGATCGGAAAATCTCCATCAGGAACCGGTATTTCCACTACTTCCATATATTACACAACGGCAGCACGTTTCTGCAAAAACGTAACGGTTCGGATATCTGGAAAAACCTGTTCGAATTCCCTTTGATTGAAACAACTTTGCCATCCGATTTTACAGAATTGGAAAAGAGAGAACCCTTCAGGAAGCTCTTCGCCGGGATATCCACTTTTTCAGTCGACCACCGGCTGGCAATCAAACATCAACTTACCCACCAGGCCATACACACTCACTTTTACCGGATAATTATTCCCGATGAGATTCCATTCAATCCTCCCAAGGAGATATTTAGAGTTGATGATGAACAACTTTTGGAATATCCGGTATCAAGATTAACCCACAAATATCTCGAGACAATTTAAATTAATCAGTTAAGCAATATGAGTTGAACTTTATCATTGTGAGAATTAAAAATGGAGGAGTAAAGGTGACTTAAAATGACTATTTTAATGAATATTTATTGTTGCTAATTACAAATAAATGCTTAATTTTGTTTTTACAGTGATAGCTATTCTAAACCCAAAAATTTTTAAATTATGTCGGTAAACAAAGTAATCTTAGTAGGGAATGTGGGAAGAGACCCGGAAATGAAGTATTTTGACAATGATGTTGCTAAAGCGAACTTCTCGCTGGCAACCAGCGAAAGAGGTTACACAACTTCTGGCGGCACGCAGGTGCCTGAACGTACGGAATGGCATAACATTGTATGTTGGAGAGGATTGGCGCAAGTTGCTGAAAAATTTGTAAAGAAAGGTACATTGGTGTATGTGGAAGGAAAAATCCGCTCCCGTTCATACGATGACCAGAATGGGGTGAAAAGGTACATTACCGAAATTGTGGCAGATAATCTGGAACTTCTGGGTCGCAGGGGAGGTAGTGACGAGGGATTTGGAAATAGGGAAAATGAAAATGGACAAAATCACGCCGCTTCGTCGGGCAGTGCCCTTAGCGACGAGCAGGACGAAATCTCAGACGCAGATGATTTGCCATTTTAAATAAAACATTGTAATTTTGCGGGAGAATGTTTTATCGCTTCCCTTCTGGAAATCAAGCGCTAAAACATTCTCTCTTTGTTTCACTAAAAAATTGCCACTTGGACCCTGACCCTTTATCGTTATTAAACGTATACCTGACGGCAAGTCTGCATGCATTGCCCGATTATATCATTGCGGTACTGCTTCTCCTGCTTATTATCTCAAATGCAATTGCTTCAGGTGCTGAAGTAGCTTTTACTACACTGGAAAAGAAATTTGCCGACGACCTCCACACGTCTGAAGAACCAAAAAATATCCGCATTTCAAACCTACTCAAAAAACCGGAAAAATTATTGGCATCCCTTGTGGTTGCCCAGTTATTCCTGCAAGTCTCCATCACCGCGCTGCTCATTTGGCTGCTGAGCCGTCCGACCCTTTTCGGAGGGAACAGCATTGATCTCTCTGTAGCGGGAATAATTGTCATTATCTCTCTTATTCTTTTATTTAGCAATATCCTTCCCAAGCTCTATGCTTCTCAATATCCCCTCCGTTTCGCAGAAAACAATATCCTATTTATCAGATTAATAAATGCACTGGCAAGCCCCTTCTCTTCGTTGCTCGCAAAAAATGCCGCCGCCTTTAACCGTACTCCATCGCAACGGCAGCATGAGATCTCGGCAAATGACCTATCCAAGGCGCTTGAAATCAGGTCTAACGAGATTACGCATGAACAGGAAAAAGAGATGTTAGAGGGAATTATCCGTTTCAAGGATAAACTGGTAGATGATGTATTAGTCTCCAGAAGCGATATAGTGGCTATTGAGTTACAAAAACCTTTTACAGAACTGATTGATTTTATCGTAGATGCCGGTTTTTCACGTATTCCTGTATTTGAGGAAAATGCTGATAATATCAAAGGAATCCTCTATGTAAAAGATCTACTACCGCACTTGGGGAAAACACCCTCTTTTAAATGGCAAACGTTGATCCGACCGGCTTATTTTGTGCCGAGGACAAAACGTATCGACGACCTGCTGGAAGAGTTCCGCACCCAGAAGATCCATATGGCTATCGTAGTGGATGAATATGGAGGCACGTCGGGATTGGTCACGATGGAAGATATCCTTGAGGAAATTGTCGGCGATATCAGTGATGAATATGATGAGGAACTGCCTTTTTATACTATTGAAGCAGATGGCTCTTATATTTTCGAAGGAAAAACCCAGTTAGAGGATTTTATCAAGATCACCCAATTACCGGCAAAAGATTTCGAGGAGATGTCGGAAGAGGTGGACACCCTTGCCGGGTTACTGTTGGAATTAAAAGGCGATTTTCCGAAACGGAAAGAGAGTTTCATTTACAAAAAGCATACTTTCCAGGCAGAAGACCTGAGCAAGAAACGGATTACCAAAGTGCGTTACATCCCTCCAACAGTAAATAATGAGGAATAAATGCTGATCAGAAGAGAACATACCGATAACGGAGGATTGTTGGGGATTTGGAAGATGGATGAATCTCGTGCAGAACTTTTACAACTTCTTCCGGAACATATGAGATCCGACGCGGTTGAACATATAAAGACCATTCGTTCCGAAAGACGCACCACCGAATGGCTCTCCACCCGTATCCTGTTGTTCATGCTGTTAAACGAGGAAAAAACCATTCTTAACCATCCGGACGGTAAACCTTATTTGGAAGACGGGACCCACCATATCAGCATATCCCACACAAAAGATTATGCGGCCATTTATCTACATAAGACCCATCTAATAGGAATTGATATCGAGATCCGGTCGGAACGGGTCAGAAAGGTAGCCGACAAATTTATCGGGGATACTGAGTACATAGATCCTTCACAGAAAACAGTACATCAACTATTGCATTGGTCTGCCAAAGAGAGTATGTTCAAGCTGATGGAAGAGAATGAGATCCATTTCAAGCACCATCTCCATATCCAGCCGTTCACTCCCGTATCCAAAGGAATTATAACAGCCACGGAAACCAAAACCGACCTTAACCGTACTTTCAATATACACTATGAAGTACATCCCGACTATGTGCTTACATGGGTCGTAGGATAATTTAAGATTCAAGATTTCATAATTCCACGATTTGGCTTACGCCGATTGTTAATTGACTCCGTCGATTTTGGCTCTGTCAAACGTTGTTTCAATTGACTCCGTCGATTTTCAATTCACGATTTGGTAATTAGTAATTGGTAATCACCAAAAACGCCCCGAAAAAACTTCCGGAGCGTTCTATTTATTAAATCGTAAAAATATATCTTACACGTTCAACGATACACGTTTGAATGTAGTAACGGATAACTCTTTATCGCTTTCTTTCAGAAACTGTTCAATGGTCTTCTTGGAGTCTTTCACATATTCTTGTTGAAGAAGAGTCGATTCCTTGTAGAACTTCTGCAATGCTCCTTCCGCAATCCTGTCGAGCAGGTTTTCCGGTTTACCGGCTTCGCGTGCTTTGTCGCGTGCAATTTCCAATTCCTTTTCCTTCACTTCGGCAGGAATACCTTCGGGTGTAACAGAAATCGGATTCATGGCAGCGACCTGCATTGCCACATCTTTCGCTACGTGCTCATCCACATCAGCCTTATTAAAACCGACGATGGTCGCCAGCTTGTTACCCATATGGATATAAGAGGTAACATAAGGAGCGGTAATGTATTCGTAGAATCCTAATTCCATTTTTTCACCTGTAGCCCCGATCTTATCGGTAATCAGTTGTGATACCGTACCGTTGGAAAGTTCCACTGCAAGTAGTTGTTCAAGACTCTCCGGTTTGTGGGCGATGGCCGCATCAAGGATCTGCTGTGTCAAAGCGATGAATTCTTCATTCTTTGCCACAAAATCTGTTTCACACTGTAACGCCACTACCGCAGCAAAATCACCTTCTGTCTTTGCCAATACGCAACCTTCAGATGCTTCGCGATCTTCACGTTTTGCAGCTACAGCCTGTCCTTTTTTACGGATTATTTCCATGGCACCATCGAAATCTCCGTTCGCTTCATTCAGTGCATTTTTGCAATCCATCATCCCCGCACCGGTCATTTTGCGTAGATGCTGGATATCTGCCATTGTTACTGCCATATTCTATATACTTATATTTTGATTATAATCTTATTCGTCAACTTCTACATCCTTCGTAAACTTGCTCACTACGGCAGCTTTCATCGCTTCGGTATCTTCTTTCTTCACGCGCTCTTTCTTGGCTGCTTTCGATTTGCGTTCCCTGCGTTGCGGAGCGTCTTCGTCCTGCTCTTCGGCAGCGGCGGCGTCAGCTTTTTCCACTTTACGCTCATCCAATCCCTCTTTAATGGAATCACAGAGGAATCCAAGGATCAGGTCAACCGCTTTGGCGGCATCGTCGTTAGCGGGGATCACAAAATCAATATTGGAGGGATCCGAATTGGTATCTACAATACCAAATACAGGAATGCCGAGACGTTCAGCCTCTTTCACCGCAATCTGTTCTTTCATTACATCTACCACAAAAATTGCAGAAGGAAGACGGGTAAGATCCTGAATGGAACCCAGCATCTTTTCGAGCTTCGCACGTTGACGGGTAATTTGTAGTTTCTCACGTTTAGAGAGCGTATCGAACGTACCATCTTTGATCATCTTATCGATACTACCCATTTTCTTCACTGCCTTGCGAATAGTGGGGAAGTTGGTAAGCATACCGCCCGGCCAACGTTCGATCACATAAGGCATATTCACGCTTTGTGCTTTCTCTTCAACCACAGGTTTCGCCTGCTTTTTAGTTGCGACAAAGAGTATTTTCTTACCTGCTTTGGCAATCTGTTTCAAAGCGGCAGCAGCTTCTTCTGCTTTAGCGATAGTTTTGTAGAGGTCAATAATATGGATTCCGTTACGCTCCATAAAGATATAAGGAGCCATTGCAGGATTCCATTTTCTTTTTAAGTGACCGAAATGCGCTCCGGCCTCAAGAAGTTGGTCAAATTCTAATTTTGCCATTTTTGTTTTTTAATTTATTCGTTTACATTCTTTTTCTAAACCGAATCGTAAGGTAAATTACCCCAATTCTTCATTGATGTCGGATAACGTCCTTACGATTTAGATACTAAACGTTATAGCCGCTAAACGGCTTTTATTGGCATACCCCGAAAAGATACCAACAACGGGAATCTTCCGGATCGTATGGCCAGAGTATTAACGCTTGGAGAACTGGAATCTTTTCCTGGCTTTGGGCTGTCCCGGTTTCTTTCTTTCCACCACTCGGGGGTCACGGGTCATGAAGCCTGCAGCTCTCAATGCGGGTTTATCTTCAGCATTGATTTTTACCAATGCGCGGGCAATACCTAATCTGGCTGCTTCCGATTGTCCTTTGTAACCACCGCCATCGAGGTTGATCCTGATGTCGTATTTATCACCTACGTTCAGGGTGTTGAGCGGCTGTTTTACAATAAACTGAAGGATAGAAGAAGGGAAATAGTTCTCCAGATCGCGTTTATTGATCACAATCTTGCCGGTACCTTCTGTAACAAAAACACGGGCTACGGCTGCTTTGCGTCTTCCTATTGCATTTACTGCTTCCATATTATTTTAGCGTATTAATATCTAATTTTTTGGGTTTCTGGGCCTGGTGGGGATGTTCGTTTCCTGCATAAACATACATGTTCTTGATGATAGCATCGCCTAATTTATTTTTCGGCAGCATCCCTTTCACTACTTTTCTGAAAAGTCTGTCGGGACCTTTTGCCATCAAATCGGCAGGAGTATATTCGCGTTGTCCGCCGGGATAACCGGAATAACGCAAATAAATACGATCTGTCCATTTGTTACCCGAAAGCGCAACCTTGTCGGCATTCAGGATGATTACATTATCACCACAATCCACATGCGGGGTAAAGCTTGCCTTGTACTTTCCTCTCAGCAGTTTGGCTACTTTGGAACAGAGACGGCCCAACGGTTGCCCGGTGGCATCAATTTCAACCCATTCTTTCTGTGCCGTTTCCTTGTTTACAGAAATAGTTTTATAACTTAGTGTATCCACTTTTGTTGATTTTAATTAGTAAATTACTGTGAAGTCGATCCTCACCGCCCTTATTTTGCCCGGCTAAGGTGGGTTTGGCAAATAAAAAGCTCTGAATCAAACCTTTAATTGATAAAAACTAATAATCGGACTGCAAAGTTACAATAATTCAGAAAATTAGCAAACTATTTTGGCCTATTATTTCAGATTCAAGATTCTAAATTCAAGATTCAAGATTCTAGAAATTTCAGGATTTGGCTTACGCCGGTTATTAATTGACTACATCGATTTGCTATTTTTGATTTAAGATTCTTGATTTCTCCACTTCCAACTTCTTATTTCTAACTTCAATCATTAATGAAAGTTCAACTTAGAAGGTAATACCCTCATGCGGTTTTTAGAAAGAATTATTCAACTAATCCATGAAAAACACCGCCGGAGTTTGCCTAACGGCCGGGGTGCCTAGCCTCCGAAGAGAGTCAAACAGCAACATAAAAGAGAAAGGAGACAGAGAGAAAAACTGGGATTCAGTTCACCAAAAATTGAGTTTTACAAAAAATTTCAGTAATAGTGCACTTGCTGCTTGACTCTATAGGTAATCAACAATTCATCAAATTATTTTGTGTTTTTACAAAAATAGTGTATTTTTGCACCCGTAAATGAGGGCTCCGTAGCTTAACTGAATAGAGCATCTGACTACGGATCAGAAGGTTACAGGTTTGAATCCTGTCGGAGTCACGCTAACAATCAAACACTTGTCGATGATTTTCGGTAAGTGTTTTTTCTTTTTACTCGAAGGATAATTAGCAAAAGAGAAAATGTATCCTATAGTATTTTATTCCTTGTAATACACTTTCCAAGTTGATAATGTTCCTTTTTAAAATCTAAAATATTACTTTCAGGATCATATTTTATTATTCGATGAATTTCTGTTGTCATTTTTTTTAATACTTCATAACGACCTGTAGCTCGCCAAAGGCGAGGATTTTTAGTACGAAAGTTCAATCGAAACCGTTCATCCTTACTTTTGGCAATATCTTGCGTTTGGCAATGTTTTTATTCAAGTTTTTAGATTTTTTGTTTCACAAAGTTACTTTTGTTTTTCATAACCCCAAATAAGCAAAACAGACATGATTAAACTAATCATGATAAGAACTAATCCTACCCAATAACCGCCTCTAAGCGTAGCTTCTCCATCTGCAATATCGTCAAACAATGCCAAAGTCATATAAAACGAGCCTAATAGAAAAATAACTCCAAAAACTCGACCTATGATATTGTTTTGTAAAAAGATATTGACCAAAAGTAACAGGAGGATACCCCCTACTATTAAATTGACAATCAACACCTTTGAACTAAACAGGCCTAATACGAGAAGTACAATGAAATAGGTAGCAGGTAATAATTGCCTTACAATTCTCTTAAAGTCCAATATTTGCGAAATCATACCAAAATCCCTAATTTGTGTCGGGCACAACTTTTAAGTTATCAACATGTTGCTATTTTTTTACGTTCGTCTTTCTTTTTTATTGGCCATTATAGTAGATTCAGTGACAAGGTTTTATCGGTTTTACCTAATAAATTTTCTCTAACACGATTTTATTTCAGCACTAAAACAAAAAACTTATTCTTCTAAATATCTTTTTAATTTTCAGCCTTCTCCACAAGTGTCACTACATCATCATTCAATACCAATTCTCCCATATCAATCAGAAACCGGAGCACAGGAATAACCTTCTCTTTGTTTTCATCCGGATTTTCATTTTCATCCGACACGGCATCCACCAGTTCATTAAAGCGCAGAGACCCCCGTTGCGATAAAAGATCTTTTAATTTTATTCCAATCCGGCGGAACAGGTAGTTCGGCAGGCCGGTCGCATTTTTCTTCAGACAAACGTCGCAGTGTCCACAATCTTCCGTCGAAAGTTCTCCAAAATAGATCAACAACATCCTGCCACGACAAACATCTGTCTCCTCCGCATAATCGATCATGGAAAAAATTCGTTTTTCGAAACGTTTTTTTCGCTCTTCATAGACAGTACGGGGAATGGATACGAACTGAGCATCTTCACGGGAAGTGGTAAATACAATAAAAGGTGTTTTCTTCTGCGGTATATAGCGGATATACTTCGCTCTGGAAAGGGCGATAAGCATTTCACACACCTCACGGCGGCTTTTCCCGGTCTTTACAGCCAACAGCGACTCATCGATGTAGACATCATCCGAAAAAACACCGGTATAATTACGCAGGACAGCATGTAAAAGGCCATCCATCTCTTTCTCCAGATGTAACGAGTAGATATCGTCCCGGTAGATCAGAAAGCGGATACGGGAACGCATATCTATCTCTTCCGTATACTCAATATATCCCGCAAGCTCCAATATTTTAAGCGCATGATGGGTTTGAAGGAAAGGAAGTTTATATGGCTGACAAAACTCCTGAAGGCTGAAATCATATACATCGTTATATCCTGCCCCTACGGCTATCTGGTAATAATTCCCCAGCGCTTCATAGACTCTCAGTACAAAATCACGGGCAGGAAATGAATCTGTTATCCTTTTTTTCAATTTGGCGCTATCGGCCTTTGTGTATAGAATAATGGCATAAGAACGCTCTCCATCACGTCCTGCACGACCCGCCTCCTGAAAATACTCTTCAAGCGAATTAGGGAGATCCAGATGGACTACGGTACGCACATCGGGCTTATCGATCCCCATCCCGAAAGCATTGGTAGCGACTATCACCCTACAGTCGTTCATCTTCCAGGCATTTTGTCTGAATACCTTGTCTTCATAAGATAGGCCTGCATGGAAGAAGTCGGCTGAAATTCCTGCTTTCCGGAGTGATTGGGCAACTTCTGCCGTCTTTTGCCGGCTCCTCACATAAACGATAGCCGATCCGGGAACCGATTGAAGAATATGCAAAAGTTCCCCTGTTTTGTTCTCCACAGTCCGCACCACATACGACAGGTTCTCCCGTTCAAAACTTACCCGGAATACATTTTTTTCCTTGAAGAGCAGCTTCTCCTGGATATCATCTATCACTTCCCTGGTAGCCGTAGCAGTAAGTGCAAGCAAAGGAACACCTTCCAACAGTTTACGGATTTCCGCAATCTTCAGGTAAGAGGGACGGAAATCATATCCCCATTGCGAGATACAATGCGATTCATCCACAACCAACAGGCATACCTCCATTGCCCGCAGCTTTGCAATAAAAATATCGGAAGAAAGACGCTCGGGGGAGACATAGAGAAATTTATAATCCCCGAAAATACAGTTCTCGAGTGTGGTAATAATATCGTCGCGTGACATCCCCGAGTAGACAGCTGCCGCCTTGATACCCCGTTCACGGAGATTGTCCACCTGGTCTTTCATCAAGGCTATCAGTGGCGTCACGACCAGACAAATCCCTTTCATGGCCATCACCGGCACCTGAAAGGTTAAAGATTTACCGCCGCCAGTAGGCATTAACCCCAAGGTATCCCGTCCTTCCCATATAGACTGGATAATTTCCTCCTGCAAAGGCCGAAATGAGGAATACCCCCAGTTTTCACGCAGTATATTATGAAAAAGATCCGATTGCATATGCAAACGCCCTATATTATTACTCCTTTATATCCCTAATAATAAGCTGAGTAAAGGAATTGGCACCATGCCTGTTTTCTTCGATGGTATAACAAATATCCACCGGCAGGCCGGCTTTAATACGTTGATAGAAATTGTGCTGGCTAAAAGCAATACCGGGGAATGGCCTGTCAGTTGTCTTATCCACAATCTCCAACTTAATATGGCGGCTCTCTTTTCCCACAAGCCTGCTGTTTCCGGCATCATACACCTCTCTGGTAAGAAATATGGGATTCTCATTTTCAGGGCCGAATGGATTGAACAAGTCGAGCCCGTTTATGAGTGCCGGAGTTATCTGTGAAAGTGATATCTCCGCATCGACAGTAATCTGGGGTAACATCATCCGCGCCTCAACACCGTCAAAAGAGAGCATATTAAACCGTTCGGTAAATGCTTTCAGATTTTTCTCCCGCAATGTCAGGCCGGCAGCATAGGTATGCCCTCCAAAATTCTCCAGGATATCACGGCATGATTCAATGGCTTTATATACATCAAACCCGGGAACCGAACGGGCAGATCCGGAGATCATTTCTCCCGATTTGGTAAGCACCACTGCCGGGCGATAATACTTCTCGGTCAGTCTTGATGCCACGATTCCCACGATCCCCTTATGCCATGTTTCATTATAAATTACAATGCTTTTCTGTTGAATAATATCAATATGGTTATCGATGTAGGCTATTGCTTCGTCTGTGATCTTCTTATCCAGCTCACGCCGGTCTTCGTTATACTTATCAATATTCTTACTCTTCTCCCTGGCAGAAGTCATGTCATTCTCGATCATCAGGTCGACCGCCTCTTTCCCGTTCATCATCCGCCCCGAAGCATTGATGCGCGGACCTATCTTGAAGACAATATCGTTAACGGTAATATGTTTGCGTTGCAACCCACAGATCTCAATAATACCTCGCAGTCCGAAACTGGGATTAGAATTGAGCTGCTTCAGCCCATGATACATCAGGATGCGATTCTCACCCGTAAGCGGGACAATATCAGAAGCAATACTTACTGCCACCAAATCGAGCAGCGGTTCAATATCGGAAAAAGGATACCCATTACGCTGCGAAAAGGCGTGCACCAATTTAAACCCGACTCCGCAGCCGGACAGGTCGCTGTACGGGTAAGTCGAGTCGAGCCGCTTTGCATCGACAACAGCTACGGCATCCGGAAGCTGATCATCTGGCATGTGATGATCGCAAATAATAAAATCAATACCTTTTTCTTTGGCATAGGCAACCTTACTTACGGCCTTAATGCCACAATCAAGAGAGATAATGAGCTTTACGCCTGTCTCCACGGCATAATCGATTCCTTGAAACGAAATGCCATACCCTTCATCGTACCGGTCTGGAATATAATAATCAATATTACTTGTAATTCCCCGAAAGAATTTGTACACCAACGAAACCGCAGTCGTACCATCCACATCATAATCCCCATAAATAAGGATCCGCTCCTTGTTGCCCAGAGCCCGTTCAATCCGCCGGATCGCCACATCCATATCGGGAAGGAGAAAAGGGTCGTGCAATTCCTTGAGTTTTGGATACAAAAATCCGATTGCTTTTTCCTTTGTCTCTATACCTCTTTTGATAAGCAATTCAGCAAGAACGGGATGTAAATTTAATTCTTTCGCTAATTCATCTTTTTTATTTTTTTGGTCGGTTGTAAGGGTTGAATAATTCCATCTGTAAGTCATTTATATCGTTTTTTTCTTTTCTCTCTCAAATCCCGAATAGGCTTCGGGGGTAGGGCTGGAATACCACAAAGGGGCCTGCCGGAAAAAATCTCAGTAATGGCGAACTGGTACACCATTCCGAAGTTGTAAAGGTAATACTATTTTTTTTCTTATTGGTAATAAATAACCCATTTTCCATGATTCAATTCTTATTTGTACCTTTGTATATTAAAATTCGATGCAAGAATGGAGATTGCAGCACTGGTATCAGGAGGAGTGGACAGTTCGGTTGTAGTACATCAGCTAAGGGAGATGGGCTACAACCCGACCATCTTTTATATAAAAATAGGGATGGAAGACAAGAATGGTTATATTGATTGCCCGTCCGAAGAAGATATTGAAATCGTATCATTCATCGCCCGGAAATATAGTTGCCGTTTTGAGGTTGTATCACTGCACGAAGAGTACTGGGACAGTGTCGTGCGATATACCATCGACTCAGTGAAGCGCGGATTGACTCCCAATCCCGATATGATGTGTAACAAACTGATCAAATTTGGTGTTTTCGAACAGAAATGGGGTCATCAGTTCGACAAAATAGCGACCGGCCATTACGCTACTACTACCGAAATCGACGGGCTGCCCTGGCTTTCCACGGCGAAAGACCATGTAAAGGATCAAACCTATTTCCTGGGTCAGATAAGCTATCTGCAAGTTTCTAAACTGATGTTTCCGATCGGTAATCTGCTAAAATCAGAAGTGCGTGCTATCGCGGCACGTGAAAAGTTGCCGTCGGCCCAACGGAAAGACAGTCAGGGGATATGCTTCCTTGGAAAAGTAAATTACAATGAGTTCATCGAACGCTACCTGGGCAGGAAGGAAGGGCTTATCGTAGAATTAGAGACCGGAAATATCCTTGGCAAACATCAGGGATTCTGGTTCCACACCATTGGCCAGCGCAAAGGGTTGGGACTGAGTGGCGGTCCCTGGTTCGTGATAAAAAAGGATATACAGCGGAATATCGTCTATGTCTCCAAGGGATATGACACAAAACATCAATACGGAGATGTGATCAATCTGCAGGGATTTGAATTTATTACCAAAGATATCTGGGATGATTTTGATGATGAAAAAGAGATCACATTCAAGATAAGGCATACACCGGACTTCACGCCGGGAAGGGTCTCAAGGATCGGTGACATGTACCGTATCCACTCTTCAGAACCCATACAGGGTATTGCTGCGGGTCAATTCGGAGTGATTTACGACAAGGAGAAAAAACTTTGCCTCGGAAGCGGAATGATTTACTAAAAAAGTGGAGAGGAGCCTAAGTGATTAGGTGCCTAAGCGGTTGAGATGGCTTTCACTCTTAATTTTTCACTTACACAGTCTTGATTCTCTTAAGAAACAAAAGTTTAAACGCATTTTTTGGACGGTGAAAACGTTTTGGAATACTTGGTTCTAAAAATCTTTGTTTTTTACTCTTTATTCTTAAAAATATGAAACGAATATTTATTTTGGTCTGTTTTTTATCGCTGCTATTCATTCCAAAAATGAAGGCACAGTTTGAAGGTACCTTCGGATTGGGTGTCCACGCAGGATATGGAACAGAGATTAACAGCATAGGAGGGGGTATACATGCCCATTACTATTATACCAACAATATACGTTTTGCCCCTTCATTTACTTATTTCCTGAAAAGGAAAGGAGTGGGCATGTGGATGACGGATGCCGACGCTCATTATATTTTTCCGGTTTCTTACTCGGCTTCGTTATATCCGATTGCCGGACTCCATTATTCCCAATGGAAGTACGATGCTTCAAAGAACAGCGACCCTGCCGATGAGGGTTGGACAAAACATCGCTTGGGCGCCAACCTTGGCCTGGGAATGCAGCACGATATAGCTTACAGGGTACGGGCCAATTTCGAATTAAAATACCAGTTCATCCCGGATTACTCCCAAGTGGTTTTCAGTGCCGGAATTGGATTCTGGTTTTAGTATTGAAAGTGGAAAAGTGGGAGAATTTATTTATTGATTTAATTGAAATTAGGGATAGAGGATAAAAGATAAAAATTGAGATTGAGAATTAGCAATTGACGTAAGACAAATCCTGAATCTGACAAAAAATGAAAGATTTTATTACCAACGAAATAAAAAATGAGAATGCCGTACTGGTAGGTCTCATCACCCCTGATCAGAACGAAGAGAAGGTGAATGAGTACCTCGACGAACTGGCCTTTCTGGCCGAGACGGCTGGACTGGCACCCGTAAAACGTTTTGTGCAGCGGTTAGATACTCCCAATACAGCCACGTTTGTAGGGACAGGGAAACTACAGGAGATTGAGAACTTCGTGAAAGAGGAGGAGAATGAGACAGGCGTAATCATCTTCGACGATGAGCTCTCCGCCCGCCAACTTCGTAATATTGAGAAAGAGCTTAAAATCCGCATTATGGATCGTACCAGTCTTATTCTCGATATATTTGCCATGCGGGCACAGACAGCACACGCCAAAGCGCAGGTGGAACTGGCGCAATACCAATACCTGTTACCGCGACTCACCCGAATGTGGACGCACCTCGAACGGCAGCGGGGGGGTGGCGGCACCATCATGCGTGGACCGGGGGAGACCCAGTTAGAGACCGACCGTCGAATCATCCTCGATAAGATTTCCCGCCTGAAGCAGGAATTGAAAGAGATCGACAAACAGAAAAGTGTCCAGCGCAAGAACCGGGGAAAACTGGTACGCGTAGCGTTAGTAGGATACACCAACGTAGGGAAATCCACATTAATGACTCTGCTCAGTAAGAGTGAAGTATTTGCCGAAAATAAACTTTTTGCCACACTCGACACTACCGTACGCAAGGTAACCATTGAAAACCTGCCATTCCTTCTGACTGATACAGTCGGTTTTATCCGCAAACTTCCGACTCACTTGATAGAATCATTCAAATCTACCCTCGACGAAGTACGCGAAGCCGATATCCTGGTACATGTAGTGGATATTTCACATCCCGCCTTTGAAGAACAGATAAAAGTGGTAGAAAAAACATTGTTTGAGATCGATGATACGGAGAAGCCCACCATCCTTGTATTCAACAAGATAGATGCTTTTTCGCATGTGGTAAAGGATGAGGACGACCTTACACCGAAGAAACGGGAAAATTATACGCTCGAAGAATTGAAACAAAGCTGGATGCAAAAGATGAAAGAGGACTGCATCTTTATTTCAGCCAGGGAGAAAACAAATATCGAGGATCTGAAACGAATCATCTATGACAAGGTAAGAGAGATCCATATCACCCGTTTCCCTTATAATGATTTTCTGTATCAGAATTATGAGGAAGAATAAGCATTTTTATACTCGGATCCGCGATCAAATGCCAGCTACCTTCTGCTGGTGGCCCCGTTTCCTTCAGCGGGAGCAGCAGAAAGAATAGACTAACCGCTTCTATGCCAATTTTTCCAGGCGGATAATGCCGGCTTGGGTAAAGGCAATCCTGAAACGTTTGTAATCTATCTGATCTTCAAATTTCAACTGCATGAGAATATTTAAATAGTAAATTTTCTCCCCATAGATCTCAACGGATTCACCTTCTTCATTAAGGTAATAAATCGCTTCCTCAGGATTATCCGTTTTTTGCATGAAACGTGACAGGTGAAAGCGCATAATATCATTTATCCCCGCTATCGGATAGTCGCTATTTTTAGTAATTTCTACCCGGTCTAAGAAGACCTGCTTACGATAAAGGATTATTTTCTCGTCCGTGATACGATTTTCCGCTTCAACCAGAGGAGTCCGGCTTCTAAGATTCATCACTTCCCGAGGTACCTTCTTCTCCGAAATGAAATCCACACCTTCTTTGATCCAACCTATTGTCGTGTCCTTCACCCCTATCTTGGTTTTATTGTCAAAATACCGGTTAAGCCGCTTATGGGCGAAGTAATATCGCATCAGTTCCTTGATACGGTCTTTTAGCATATAACTTACCACCAAGGCAATAAAGAGCGGCATCGTAAAATTACCATATTTCATTTGAAATGAAAATGCCACAGCCGTAGCAAAAACCATAGAGAGTCCAGCAGCAAGACTATAGTATATTTGTTCCACCAATACCCCGTCTTTCTTCTTACGGGCACGCAAAAAGAGATCACTTTCAACATATTTCTTTAATATGCTCCTTCGAAAAATAAACTCTCTGTTCTTGCCCGGATTATCCTTATCTACACTGATATATCCTTTATCTTTACGGTATGCGGCTTCCTCATGCCAGAGCGAGGAGAGAAGAGCGATCGATTTTTTATATTTTCTGCTTTTTTTCGACTGCAAGAAACCTATAAGGTAGCAGGTTCTCTGGTCGACCAGATTACTGATATATTCGTCAGCAAAGAAATAGTAGTTAAGGTATCCAGAAGAAATAGTCGATACATTGATAATCCGCCTCAGATTCCTGAATTTTGAAACTATATCCCTGATACTCTCCACATAAGAGGTAACCAGATATTCCATATCATCCTTGATATTGTTATTCAGTATATGAACAGCCTCATTACGGATAGCACTTTTAAAGATCGCAGTAAACATTTTTATCTGGGACTCATATTCCTTGATAGCAGTACCTGTAGGTTCACTCGCTGTTCTATGGAAAACCCTCTCCAGATTCTTTAAAGGAACCGCTTCGCCTCCGGAGATCTCTCGCAGCAGGAAGACCGGGGTTATCAACCGGATATAGCTTTTCACATCACGATAAAAATGATTTTTATCATAAGTAAGGGAATTGATATCCAGACTATTCGGGATGAACATCCAGGTATTGATGGCAAAGTTACTCTGTTCGCCTTTACGGTGAACCAGAAACCCGACCTTAAATTCAATGGAAAACTTATCATGTACCTTGGCTGCAATATCAATCATCTTTTTTTAGTTTAATCTTTTTCATCAACAAAGATAACCAACAATGCTCAATCATTACAACCTTATCTTCCTCGCATAATACATAATTACTCCTAAAATAGCAAATAGTCCCAAACTGCCTACGAGAAGTGAGTAACTTTCCATTCTGATCAGCAGGAAAACAAAGAGATAGAGGAAAGCCAGCAGCATACCGACCAACACACCCTGTTTGCGATTCCGGAGGATAGCCCCCATATGGAGTATGATCATTACAATAGTCATAAATGCCGCTACGACATAGGCAAGGTTAAATCCCCATATTTCTGACATAGAAAGAAGTAATGCGTAAAAGAGTACCAATGCCAATCCCACAAGCAAATAATGAAACGGATTGACCGGATTTTTCTTGATCAGTTCAATAAAAAGGACTACCACAAACGTAAGCAAAATAATCAGTATCCCGTATTTTACGCTTCGCAAATTCTGCTGGTACTGATCTACCGACTGAATGAACTTCACCCCGAATAGAGACGAAGCCACCATGTTGATGGCTGGACTATCATCGCCTCGCACTACCTGCCCGTAACTGCGGTTAAGATCCAGTACTTTCCAATTGGCAGAGAAACCCTCATCACCTATTTCATGATCAGCGGGCAGGAAGCCACCTCCAAAACTAGGTGCTTTCCAGTCCGACTGGAAAGTTGCCGTCGTAACTTTCCCCACCGGCACAACATATAATCCCATTGACCCGTCCAGATACAACGTTACCGAAAAGGGTACATTCCCATCCCGCGTTGTAGCTATGGTCGACGAATCCGTACGGGCATTCAACCCCGCGGCAAATATCCCTGAAGAGACATTCGGTGCGGCTACCGTTTTTTCTGCCCCCGAAGTGTATACATTTATGCCGGGGTTCGGACCGGCAAATAAATTTTCCACTGGAATTCCGGGCTCCATGAGCATGGTTTCCCCACCCAGTTGCAAGGAGACCTCCTCCCGGATACCTCTCAGATCGGTTATTCCCATGATAACACGGGCTTTATCAAGCTGTATCTCTTCATTTTTAATCCCGGACTTTTCAATCTCTCCCATATCAAAAGCTCCTTTTAAGGTAATCTCAGCTTTATAGACTGAAACATCGTAAATACCACGCTTGCGTTTCTCCACTGTTGCATCGGCTTGTACATCGAGCATTTCCGGGAACAAGAGGATATCCCTGGTGATTATTTCACGCTTATCGTTCACAATCCGCTCCTGTGTATAGGGAATAGCGATGCACGGACCGGTCACAATCTGCTCACCACCCCATTTCGAAGTAATTTCCAGAACGGCATTGGACTTTGTGAATTTTCGTTCATTGATAAGCTCGCGGATCATCCCTAACGGGATCAACAGCAAAAGAGTTAAGAATCCGACTACCACTAACTTAATACTTGCAGAGTAGCGTTCAATAAAACTTCTCTTGTTCCCGTTCCCTTCCGGCAGCAACGGTGTCACATGATTTGAAGAATCCCTTGTTTCCATATTGTCAATTATCAATTACAAATTTATTACCACTTAATCTCCTTCCCACCTTCATTATCACCGTTCCACCTTATTCAGGAAAGATTCCAGTGCATGAAGATGTTCCCGAAATGCTTTTTCTCCTTTTTCGGTTCGAGCAAACGTGGTTCTCGGTTTTCTACCGACAAATTGTTTTCTGACAGCAATATATTCCAGGTTTTCCAGCGCACGGGTGTGGCTCGCCAGATTACCGTCAGTCACTCCCAACAACTCTTTCAATGAATTAAAATCAATCTCGTCATTCACCATCAAAACCGACATAACTCCAAGCCGAACCTTGCTCTCGAATGCTTTATTAATATCTTCCAGATGCTCAATCATGCTGCAGATTCTCTTTCAACACGAAAATAGAAATAGATACCATAGATAATATGCAGGACTCCAAATCCGATCGACCATAACAGAAGTCCTGTTCCTGGAAAAAATGCACAGATAAGACCAAGCAGCAATTGTCCACATCCCAACCAGAAAATGCTTCCATATGTGTACTTTGATGCATTAATGAGTGACAGTCCATAAAATAGCAACATGACAGGAGCAATAATCCCAGCCTCTCCCCGGACAAGAAGTGCAAGGCAGAAAACTCCACCTGTAGCAAGGGGCAGGAAAAAGTTCAGAAAAGTACGGTAAGCCACTCCACTGACAAAAGAGGAATTCATTTTTCTCGCTTTGCGGGCCGAGAAAAACAGGATTGTAACCAACGATAATACGAATACAATCAGAGCCACAAGAACAATATCAGGCACAATACCTATCCATCCGGGTACCGAATATCCGGGAATATCTTCAACTGACAATATAATTCTATGGACAATAAATGCTCCTGCCAATGCATATACACCGATAAGTATGGCTGATGTTCCACTGAACGATAAGAAACGGGACGATTTCTCCATCATTACCCGTATCTCTTTTACTGCTTCAACTGCTTCGTTATCTTTCATACGTCAATATTAATTTTTTTACACTAAGGTCGTATGGAACTCGCTATAATCATGTACCTTGTGTAAGAATGATCCCTCTGCTCGTTTCATATTAAAAAGTACTTTGAAATGCAAAGTAAATAAATAAAAATAAACTCTCCGTATCCGAAGAGTCCATTTAAATATATTTAACGTAAGTTCATCGTTTACACAATGCTTCGTTCAGTGCGATCACCGCATCTTCGTATCTCTCTCGTTGTATCACAAACTGCATGTTAACCTGCATCAACGATTGCCCGAAGCTCTCCACATTGATTCCTTTCTCATACAATGCTTTAGTCGCCCTGTAGAGGAAACCGGGAAGTGCTATATTGGAACCCATGGCACAGACAATAGCCATTGGTTCGGCTGTCACCTGATAAAACTGCTCCTGAAGAACTTTCACCAGTTCCCTACTTTTTTCACTATCCCAAACCACCATTGTTATGGAGTTGGCATTGGTCGATTTCAGGATATAGCTGACCCCAAACTTCACAAAATATTGCATAAGATGGCCATCAAACCCCACTTCACCCACCATCATCGGGTCATGGACTTCGATAGCGAGTACTTTGCGTGAGCCTGAAACGATTTCCACACGTGGCTCGGGTGAGACATAATCACGAGATATCAATGTTCCGGGATGGCCTGGTTCAAATGTGTTTTTTATACGAATATTGATACCTGCCAGTTCCAATGGTTTAGCTGCCTTGGGATGAATGGCCTCCATGCCGATGTCGGCCAACTGGTCAGCAATGATATAATTGGTATGTCCTACGGGAATACTATTCTCCACTCCCACAATCTTGGGATCTGCACTTGAGAGATGGTACTCCTTATGAATGACCGCTTCATCGGCCTTCACTTCCACAGCGATCTTACTGAAGGTCACCTCGCTATATCCCCGGTCAAATGCACGCATAATCCCCTCGGTACCTTTGGTGTACCCTGTAGCGATACAAAGTACACTGCTGAAATCTATATCGCTGAATTCCTTATGGATTCGTTCATCAATAGTCAACGATTCATTATCATTAAATCCGCACAGATCCACAAAACGGGCATTTATCCCGTTATTATTAAGAATACTCACAGAGTTCCATCCCGAGTGTGCCTCTCCAATAGATGCCAGAATTTCACGGGCGGCCAGGTGTATCGCTTTAGGATCCACATATCCCGAAGCTAGCACTTTCCCCAGGCTGTACAGCACCGTCTTTGCCTGATCTATCCGAAAACGGATAAAGTCCCGTGCCTCTTTCAGGTCGAGCCCCCAATCTGCAAAACCATCATTAATCAGGAGCAGGCGCTGACAGAATGAATCCAATGCACTGCTATAATCCTCTCCGTTAAGGAATTTATTATAGATCCCCGGCTCACCGGTCTTCTTATGCTCCAATAACCAGTTGGTTACATTATTATAGGCCGAAACCACAAAGATACGGTTATACAACTCATCTCCTTTACGGTCTCCTTTGATAATATTTTGAAGTACATCCTGAAATTGGGACATGGAGGTGCCTCCGATTTTTTCTACTGTCAGCATATATGATATATGATTTGTGAATTGTGAATTAAATAGAGTCAAGAACCGATATACAGGACTTTTGAGTGAAAAACATAAAATTTCTGCTTATCTCACTAGGCGCATTATCGGCGAAGCCATTATCATGCACAGCATCTACCACGCATAGTGCGCTCCTACACGGGACGCAAAGATACATTTTTTTATTTTTCTCATGCTAACCGACAGGAGAAATTTGATTTCAGAATCGTTTTAACTCCCGGTATACTTTAAAAATAGGCAACCCCATCACATTGAAGTAAGACCCTTCGATCCTTTCTACTCCCACATATCCTATCCATTCCTGTACACCGTAAGCACCTGCTTTGTCTGAAGGATTATATTTTTCCACATAATAATCGATCTCCTCGTCTGTCAACTGTCCGAATGTAACATGAGCCGTATCCGAAAAACTGACCTGTTTTTGCTTCGAGGTCAGGGAAACTCCCGTAATCACACGATGTGTTTCTCCGGAGAGTTCTCTAAGCATCTGCTTTGCATCTCTTTTGTCTAGCGGCTTTCCAAGAATACGACCATGCAGCAATACCACTGTATCAGCGGTAATGAGCAGCGTGTCATCTTGCATCATTGAAATATATGCCGATGCTTTTTTCTTTGCAAGGTATTCCGGAATTTCCTCATGTGGGATGTCGTCCGGATACGACTCGTCGATATCCGGTAGAGCCATCACTTCATATTCCACATCAATACCCGAAAGTAATTCTTTCCTCCGTGGTGAGTTAGAAGCAAGGACGAGATGATTTTTATTTGTAAAAATACCCATAAATTAATTGGTTTATCCTATTGTCTCAAACTCCTGTCAACCTGGATAGTTTTTTCAAAAATCGGATTCGTCAAAATCGAAGGAGTCGGTAAACTGCTCCAGGTCACGCCGCTCTTTCTTGGTAGGACGGCCGGTTCCCCTTTGCCTGTCGACAAATCCGCTGATCCGATTCAACTCCAGCAGTTCGTATTGATCGGGAGGGGTCACGTTTTCCATGAACTCGGGCACTTTGGCTGCACCCATGCGTTTGTCGGCCAATGCCAGCACCTTAAATGAAAAAGTAACCGGCGATTTTCGCACTTCAATGATCTCCCCTGCCCTGATATTCCTTGAAGGTTTTACGGCAACGTTACCGATCATCACCCGCCCTTTCTTACAAGCTTCGGAAGCGGCAGTACGTGTCTTAAAGATACGCACTGCCCATAACCATTTATCTATCCTTACTTCATCCATTTCTTTCAGATTAGTAAATTAACAGAACCAAGACTATCATCAGACGGGAGAAAATTCACAGCAGCAAGCCTGCTCGTACAGACAGGATCTATCGGTTATTGTACTGATTCATTGTAATATGAATACCCGCCAGACAAAAGCTGCGGATCATGTCTACTGCCATATCGATCCGTTCGGGCAACAGTCGCTGTTCTTCTTCCGAAAACCGGTCCAACACATAATCAATCTGTCGCCCCTGCGGAAAATTATCTCCGATTCCGAACCTGAGCCGTGGATAATTCTGTCCTATCAGACCCTGGATATGCTTCAATCCGTTATGGCCGGCATCGCTCCCCTTAGATTTCATACGCAATGTTCCAAAGGGCAACGCAAGGTCGTCGACCACCACCAGCAGATTTTGGTTTTCAATCTTTTCCTTCTGCAACCAATAGCGGATAGCATTTCCACTCAAGTTCATAAAAGTAGAAGGTTTGAGCAGGATAAGCGATTTATTTCTAAGCCGCATCTCTGCGACAAAGCCATATCGCCTGTCCTCAAAAACAGTATTGGACGCTTTAGCAAAAGCGTCCAATACCATAAATCCAATATTGTGGCGGGTTTGCTCATAATCGGGTCCGATATTTCCCAATCCCGCAATCAAATATTTCATATGACTAATATTATCTTTTACAAAGTGTCATATGGAACTCGCAAATATCATGTCCTTATGTAAGCACAATTCTCCTGCTCGTTTCATGCGATAATATTTAAATTCAAATGTATCAAATGGAACTCGCTTTAACCATAGACATTATTAGTAACTTCTTTCAAGCACGTTGCATGTGTGATAAAGATTAATTATCACCTTTTGCAGCTGCCCCTCTTGCGGCACGTGTCAACTGCACACGGCAAACAACCGCATTTTTGGCATTCAATATTTCAACATTCTCGAAGTTTAACTGCCCAACCTGAATAGATTTACCCAATTCCAGTTTTTCTACGTTTACTACAAGTTCTTCAGGCAATTTAGACGGCAACGCCTTCACTTTCAGCTTACGTGTATCGAGCGACAACTTACCACCGGCTCTCACACCAGCAGCCAGGCCAGTCAGACGAACAGGGATTTCAATCACTACAGGTGCATTTTCAACCACATGCAGGAAGTCGATATGAAGAATAGTATCTTTTACCGGATGAAATTGTAATTCTTTTACAATGGCTTGTAATTTCTTTTCTCCAAGGTCGAGATTTACCAGGAAGACCTCCGGAGTGTAAATCAACTTGCGAACATCTCCTTGCTTCACAACGAAGTTCACATTACCTTCGCCATGTCCGCCGTATACAACACACGGGATCAGCCCTTCGCTGCGATACGCTCTGGCCGCTTTTTTTCCGAAATCGTCTCTGATCTCGCCTTTCAATTCAAATGTTTTCATTTTTACAATTTGTTTGTGTTACTCAAAATAAAGTGCTTTCTTTATTTCCCATCACACGGGAGCTTTCAAAAAAGCGGCGCAAAGGTAATGATTTTCTTTTTATTAAACAACAGTCCAATATTTTTTAAGAGATTATTTATTTTACTCTTTTCCTGAGTTCCTCTGCGGAAATACTCATCAGTCGTCCGATAGGTTTCCCTTCACGATAAGTAATAATCCTCATTACATAAGCATCTTTCGGAACCCGTAAAGGTTCCTTATAGACCGGATAGAAATTGTCAGGAGTAGAAGCATCGAAACTGGTGTAAATATCCAGTCCTTCGATTTCTGTGGTGAGTGTCACCACAAGTTCCCCCCCCTTCCTTTGTGACTGTTACAATAGGATCGTACATCGCCGGGGAATATTTAGTCTGCGCAAAATCGAAACGTGCAAAATGATCTTCTGTCTTAGCAACGAAACGATTCCATTCCTTTTTTTCTTTTGGAGACCAGAGTGATTCAGCCACAGCAAATCCGCGCGGCCAGATCATGTATTCCACCTGACGGATATTATAGACCTGTTCTGTCCACAAATTCGCCTGTCCACCCAATATATACTGTGCATTGGCTCCTTCCGGTATAGGGTCGAATTGATAGGTTTGATTCAATCGCAGACTGTTATATACAATTGGCTCAGTAGAACGATCACCCTGCATATAATCGATATATACATAATTAGTCGGACTCATTACTACATAATGTCCCGATTTGGAAGCTTCAATCCCATGTTCAATCCCACGCCAACTCATCAATGCGGTAGTGGGTGTGATACCGCCTTCAAGGATCTCGTCCCAACCCATCATTTTTTTCCTTTTGGAAAGAATGATCTGTTCTACCCGTTTACCGAAATAGGATTGTACGCCAGCCATATTTTCTATTCCTTCACGGGCCATTAACTGTTTGACAGCCGGGCTCTTTTCCCAGAAAGTATAGGGAGCTTCGTCGCCACCGGTATGAATGTACTCAAACGGGAAAAGTTCCGCCACTTCAGTAATCACCTTATCCATGAATTCATAGACGTTTTCATTGGCAGGGCAAAGTGTATTCTCATAAATGGCAGCAGGTCGCCCTCCGGTATTCCAGTCGAGGAAAGGAGCACCCGTACGCACAAAATGGTCGCCACTCTCCGGGAAACAGGCCAATTCGGGATAGGCTGCGAGTATCGCAGAAGCGTGTCCCGGCACGTCTATTTCAGGCATCACCTGGACATTGCGCTCCATAGCATAGTTAATCACCTCTTTAATTTCATCCTGGGTATAAAAACCGCCATAGCTCTTAGCAGCATCGGGATCAGGATCGGAAAGGCTGCCGAACCAGCCTATCTGCTCGGTACGCCAGGCCCCCACCTCTGTCAGTTTCGGCAGGCTCTTGATCTCAATACGCCAACCTTCGTCATCAGTAAGGTGCCAGTGAAATATATTGTATTTATATTTCACCATATTATCGATAAATTGCTTTACCTCATCTACCGTGAAAAAATGACGTGAGACATCAAGCATCAATCCCCTCCATTTTACCCGGGGATAATCCACAATCTCCACCACCGGTATCTGCCATGAAACATTCTCCTCCCTTTTATCACTCTCGATCTGGGGAGGTAAAAGCTGGAAAAACGTTTGCACCCCATACAACAGGCCGGCAGGCTTATTGGCTTTTAGTACCACTTTCCCGGGTGCAACCTCTAACCGGTATCCTTCGTTGCCAATCTCCTTATCGGCCGTCTTATTCAATAAGATCTGGATATTCGCATTGGCAGCGGAGGTGGTTACCTTCACTTTTTTCCCGGGTGCCGTTGAAAGTTTTTCTTTCAATAATCGGCTTATGTAGGCAGTCTCTTTGTCTGCCGGACTTGAAATAATTATTTCATCGGGCAACACATAATGCCCTCCTTTCTTAAGAAGCGAAACAGGTTCGGGGATAATAGAAATATTCCGTTCCTGTTGCTGTGCCATAACCGATATACCGACCAACATAAGTGCAAGTATAAAAATTCCTTTCTTCATATAACTTGGTTTTAATTTCAAATGTAAGACTTCAGATGTAGGATGTAGGTCTCCTCGTCTCCCCAGTCCACTATTATCGTGCGAAGCACACCATCATTTCCCCTCCAGTCTTTCCCACTTTTCCACAATATACGCAAATCTACGAAATTTGTTGAAATAATTCACCGGTCACTGTCCTAATTTCACCTCCATATGCTTACTTTTCGCTCAACAGTGTGTTTAATACCAAAAAAATGGCTACTTTTGCAACTCTAAAACTAAGTTTACTAAAGTAGACATTTTCTCGCTATGGCGAGCTTGTCTTCTGCTCATTTAGCTTAACGAAAACGTTCATTGCATCGATGATTAACAGGAATTTAATTCGTATCAGGGTTGTACAATTGGTTTATGCTTGGTACCAAAATACGAATAGAGATTTGCGTAACGCTGAAAAAGAATTATTGTTCGGCTTACAAAAATCATATGATCTTTATTATTTTCTACTTCTTCTGATGGTAGAGCTCACCGATACGTATCAAAACAGGGTTGAGACAAAACGGAATAAATTTTTGCCGACGGAGGAGGATCTACATCCCAACACCCATCTTATTGACAATAAGTTCATCCTGCAGTTGCGCGAGAACAAACAGTTCCAAAAACAGCTTGCGGAACGTCCTATGTCATGGGAGTCTAACGAGGCATTTATCAAGAGTCTATTAGACGAGATTTTATCTTCGGAAACTTACAAAGAGTATACAGCGATCGCTTCTCCTTCTTACGAAGAGGACCAGGAGTTCTGGCGGAAAACGTTCAAACAGTTTATCTACGTGAACGAAGAGCTGGATGATATTTTGGAAGATGAGTGCATTTATTGGAATGACGATGTGGAGATCGTACAAACTTTTGTAATGAAGACCATCAAGCGGTTTTCTCCAAAGAATGGCGATAAACAACCTCTGCTACCAATGTTTAAGGACGAAGAAGATAAGGAGTACGCGTTGAAGTTACTCCATAATTCCATATTGGACGAGAAGGAATATCGCGGACTCATCGAGAAACATACCGAAAAGTGGGACTTCGACCGCATTGCATTCATGGATCTTATCATAATGCAGGTAGCACTTACCGAAATATTCACATTCGAGTCTATTCCAACCAATGTTTCGCTAAACGAATATATCGAGATCGCCAAATCATACAGTACACCCAAAAGCGGCACCTTTATCAATGGAATTTTGGATGCGATTGTACAGGAGATAAAAAAAGAAAAGCGTATCTTTAAAAATTAATTATAAACACCTAAACAATAATTTTTATGAATGTTTTATTACAAGCAGCGCCAGGTGGTGCAGGAGGCATGGGCGGCACCCTGTTAATGATGGTTGCCATTTTCGCCGTATTTTATTTCTTTATGATACGTCCGCAACAGAAAAAACAGAAAGAATTGCAGAAAAGCCGCGAAGCAATGAAAGCGGGAGATAAGGTTGTTACTTCAGGGGGTATCCATGGAAGGATCAGAGAGGTAGGCGACACATGGTTTTTAGTGGAAGTAGCTGATGGCGTAAAATTAAAATTTGAAAAGGGTTCAGTATACGCCTCACCGGCCGACGTAGCACAACAGACCAAGTAAACTACGTTTGTGATGGAAGTAAAAGCTATCATCAAGAAATGGCTCCCTGGGATTAAGGCCTTTTTTTCCACTGTCCAGTGGAAAAATGTACTGGCTTTCCTTTTCTTCCTGGTGCTGGCTTTTATTTTCTGGTTAATGCTCTTCTTTCAGAAAGAAAACGTAGAGGGCACTTACAGGATACCGTTAAAATATACGAACATCCCCGACGATGTGGTGTTTGACAACCCCTTACCTTCCTTTTTAGAGGTAAGTGTAGCCGATAATGGAGCGCAGATCTTTCGTCTCGATATGAGAAAAAGAGATTCACTCGAAATCGATGTTGCCGAAATTACTGAAGGCAACAATACGGTACTTCAGGGCGACCAGTACAGGCAACTCATTAGGAACCAGTTGTTTCCCAGCACCACTATAAGGGGTTATTATCCTATGAATATCTCTTTGGCAACCTCTAAGTTACAAAACAAAGAATTGCCTGTAATTTTTGATGGTGAGATTACCACAAGCAGGGCCAATTTAGTGGCAGACAGTGCGACCTTTATACCGGAAGTAGTAATGGCATACGGTTCCCAGCAGTCGCTAGAAAAGTTGAAAGGTGCCGTAACCGAATATACCGTATTCAAAAACCTGAAGGCCACTTCGCAACTGCCAGTCAAAATAAACAATGTAGAAGGGGTAAAATTTATACCTTCACGGGTAGATATATATATTCCCATACGTGAATATACAGAACGGACCATCGAGGTCCCCATTACCGCCACCCATATACCGTCAAACCTCGATGTAAAATTTTTCCCGTCACGCGCCAATGTCACTTTCTCTGTCACACTTGATGAGTATAAGAAGATCGTCCCGGAAGATTTCTCCATTAAGCTCGACTACAGGAAGTTTCATTCTAACGAGGATGGGCGTGTGGAACTTGAACTCACCGACGCACCCTCTTCTATTATCAATCCCCGTATTTCTCCCACTTCGGTGGAATTCCTGTTTGAAAGTAAGACTAAAAGATGATAAGGATTGGTATCACAGGAGGAATAGGGAGTGGCAAGTCTGTTGTATCAGAAATTTTCCATCTGCACGGGATTCCTTTGTACAATGCTGATCTGGAAGCAAAAAAACTGAACGATTCATCACCTTATATCCGAGAACAACTGACATTACAAATTGGAAAAGACCTCTATATAGATGACAAGCTCGATAGAAAAAAGTTAGCTTCTATCATATTTCATGATAGCCGCAAGTTGGCCATTGTCAATTCCATTATCCATCCCGAACTGGCAAGGCATTTTACGGCATGGTGCCTGCAACGGGGACATTACCCTATGGTGATCCTCGACGCCGCCCTGCTTATAGAGGCGGGTTTTCACCAATTTGTAGATAAAGTGATTATGGTACAAGCCCCAAAAGAGCTTCGCATTGAAAGGGTCATTCAACGTGACGGGTCGGTACGCAATGAGGTAGAAGCCCGGATGGACAGCCAACTCCCTGAAGAGGAAAAAATAAAATATGCCGATTATGTGATCTGTAATGACAACCGGCATTCACTCATCAGGCAAGTCTCAGACCTGATGAAAGAGGTAACTAAAAATTGATATGAAAACACTACCTGATTGATTATCATCCTGATTTGTTGTTTTTCTGCAAATATAACTGTAACTTTGCTCCGAAATTATTAGGTTATTACTATTAAAAATCAAAATGAATGGTTGAACAAATTGGAATCAACGCCGGTAAGGTATGGACAATTCTGGACGAGAATGGCCGGCAGAATGTAAAAGAGATCAAAAAAGCAACGAAATTAACCGACAAAGACCTCTACGCAGCACTGGGATGGCTGGCAAGAGAAGGAAAAGTTGCTTTGGAAGCCGAAGAAAAAGAGGTCTTCGTATCATTGAGCTGACAAGTAAACTCATCGTTTAAATGAAAAAGTGTGTAAAAGCCATTTCAAAATAATTTTGAAATGGCTTTTTTCTTATTAAACTCTTATTTTCTTGCATCTTTCCAACTACCCTTTATAAACACAGGAGGTGCCAGTGGTTCATAGCTATCTGCCTTTGGTACACTGGCTGCTTTAGTTGAAATCGGCACAAGATTGGGGGCATCAAATTTGGCGAACTCCTCAAAAGTGGCTTCCCTGTTTTCAGAGAGACGAATAATTCGTTTGTAGATTGCAAACCTTGAAGGTGCGTTGAAACCTCCGGTATTCATATGCATTATACTATTATATGTTGGTCTCCATGCTCCGGAAGAATAGGTCAGTGCTCCTTCATAGATTCCCACGGCATCCTTATATCGCGCATCATTCAACATGAACGACCATTGTATCTTGGCTGGATCCGAAGTAATATCCACATTAGCCCCCCAACCCAGATTGTCTCTCTTATGCATGAATTCATTTTTCTCGCTTACAGGTATTGCCCCTGAATAAGCATATTCATCCAGTAGTTTCCCAAAACCATGACCACCGCTTTCATGTCTGATCAATTTCACGAATTCCGATTCTGAATAGCCGGTAATTGCACAATATCCAATAGCAGCGTTGTCTTCATACATATAACATGTACCTGAGTAATTAGGCGAGTTTACTATAACAGTAATTAAAGTTTTTGTCATATCAACACCCGAAACTTTCTGGGCATATTCAAATACAGCATCATCATCGCCACCTACTCGCGTCCCACTACCAAAATATGTACTAAAGACTGTTTCAGAGTCATCTGCGATCTCCTTATTCTTTGATACTGCAGCAACGGAATAGACATCAAAACGATTACGTAAAGAAGTATAGGGCTCTTCACTAAAGAAAGCCTCTATAGCCTGATTCACTCTCATTTCAAACGTGCCGTCCGCATGATCCTTGTCGGTAAATGCATCACCGGTGAATATGAGTTTTATGCCGTCCCCTACCGTGTGTGTCTGGATTTTCTTTACTGTTCCGTCAGCAGAATAGTCAGTTGAAGCATAGTAGTTGTGTACTGAACCTTCGCCCAGCCTATCTGCAAGGAAAGCTTCTAAATCATCGCGACTCTGTGCGAAAGCATATGTTGAGAATACAATATTCCCGCTTTGATCAACGACATGGATTGTTGGAGAACCTCCCTCTTTCATCATTGAATAATATGCATCATGATACTTTCCGGTGAGGTATATTGTTCTCCACGGCATACCTAAATTATCTGCAACCACCCTTAGTTTCCGATCGGTCATCCCCATCTCTATATAATTCATCTCTTCAATTGAATATCCAATTACATCAAGTCCTTTAGATTTATATTGATTATAGAGAGAAATGAGTTTCGGATGAAAAGCTGAAGCAACTGGACACCATGACTGCCAAGAATATAATACAGTGTATTTGTTCGACGTATATTCTTGTCCAAGATTAAGTGTTAATCCTGCCACATCATTGAAAGTAAAATCGGGTGCCGGATAATAAGAAAGGTTAGAAAGATCAAAATGGTTAAAGGCTATGATGTTTCCCCAGAACTTTTTCCATATATTAGGATTATTAAGAATAGATAGTGGAATAGTACCTGAGAGGTCGTTTGCGGCAATGCTGAATATTTCAAGATTATTCAGAGATCCAAGTTCATCAGGTATTGATCCCGAGAATGAATTATTATATAGCGCCACCTGTGTAAGATTCATTTGTCCCAGGGTTCTTGGTAACACCCCATTGAAGTTATTGTAAGTTAGATAAAGTCCTTTCAGTTTAGACATTTGCACAATCTTGGGTGACAACTCGCCGGAAAGGTTGTTTTCGCCTAAATCTAGATAATTCAATTCCGAAAGTGAAAACAACTCTTCCGGGATTCCTCCTGTCAGTTCGTTTCCATATAAATTAAGATACTCTAATTCTTTCAGGTTTCCAATTTCAGGAGGAATAACTCCGCTGATACCATAGTTCCAACCTAATGAAAGATACTCCAATTTCGATAAATCTCCAATTTCAGGAGGCAAAGCGCCGGAGAGATTATTTTCGGGCAGATCTAATTTGACGACAAACCCATATTCATTGACGTTTACTCCATACCATTCGTTAAATGGTTTGTCAGATCCCCAGTTGTCATTTCTAACCCATTGATTTCCATTTAATGAACGAAACAATGCTAAAAGAGAAGCTCTCTCTTTTTGATACATATTTTTTATCTCATCGCTTATATCCTGAGTAACGGTTATGAAACTCTCCTTACCGGCCCCTGTAATTTTTATCTGACCTACTCTTCCAACATAATCCTCGTTTTCAGCAATCTGGAGTATTATATTGTAGTCATCCAAACCTCTTGTTTGGCTTTCAGATATTGTTATCCAGTCCTTTGCTCCCTCCATAACAATACAATCGTATTGTATATTGGTAGAGACAGGAATCCTTAACTCACCACCCTCACTTCCTATTTCAAATTCTTTCTGCGTCACAATAAGTTCATCGTTCTGGCTCTGAACAATAGTGATTGTGGATGTCTGATTTTCATAGGCAATGGTGACTGTACCTGTTCTCGAATCATAAGTTTCATTCTTTGACGCTGATAGAATAATATTATAATCAGCCAATGATTTTAACTGAGTGACAGATAGCCATGATTTTGCATTTTCAGAAACAGTGCAGGTATAAGTTACATTTGCTTTAACCGGTATTGTGACATTACCGCCATCTTTTCCGACGGAGAGATTGGTCTGTATGATTTCAAAACCTCTCTTTTCAGCCTGTTGAACAGTCAATGCCTGTGTCGCCTCACCTGCTGAAATTGTAATAGTAGCAGTTCTTGGTTTATAATTGGCATTCTCTCCGGCAGATATCTTTAGTCTGATGTTCTCTCCGGCACCGCCGGTTGAGGGCGAAACAGTCAACCAGGATTCTGACGATCTTGCAGTCCAACTGTAATTTGTACTAAATACAAATTCTGAAGAAGAAGAACCAGGCTCAAACGGGATGGATGTGGTTGATCCCAAAGTAATATATGGGTCTTTAATGATTGGATCTTTAGTACATGAGATAATGTTTAGAAATACAAAAAAGACAATAGACAATTTTGGAATTAGCCGTTTCATGATAATTTTAAATTAAAAAGAATAGTCTACAAAAATAATGAAGGAGCGTAAATACCGGACTGTCAATAAAACAAAAGAACAGGTCAAATTGACAAAAATAACTGAATTTTAGTATAAAATCTGTTCGAGTGTCTGTTTTTCTTTGGTCACGAGTAATTCACACGCACTCCACACGGAAACTATTTACATAATCATGAAATGTAGTATTAAAATGTTTATCCAGATAATCGGAAAGATATGTCCTGGTTGTGGTGATGGCTGAGAACTTTAGCCGCCATTACACCAACCCTTGCCGGCGGTTCGTTGTTCTTTCGTTTGTCGGTGCATAATAAAGAATGACTGCACCATCGCTAAACGTTTTGTAAAAAGTTTTTAATAGGTTTCATATCAATATTTTAACGTTATATCTTCCAACACATATTTATTGTATTTTTAAGAATATATACGTAGCTTTGCAGTATGGAAGTTAAACAACTACGCAACCGGATTTTGCAATTACTCCCTCAGGATCAGGTGTTCACTGATGAGCTTTCGCGTCTTGTCAAAGGAACTGACGCAGGGCTCTACCGGCTTATTCCCAAAGCGGTGGTAAGGGTAAACTCGGAAGATGAAGTAATCCGCTTATTAGAATTCTGCCGGACAGAAAATATGCCTGTAACATTTAAAGCTGCCGGCACCAGCTTAAGCGGACAGACCATCTCCGATTCCATATTAATGGAAGCAGGGAATGGTTTTGAATTCTCCACCATCACTGATAAGGGAGCTACTGCCACATTCGGCTGCGCACTCACCGGTGCTGCCGCCAACCGTATATTGATAAGATATAAACGTAAACTGGGCCCCAAACCGGCTTCCATCAATTCTGCCAAGATTGGAGGGATCATTGCCAATAACGCGAGTGGATCGAGCTACGGTATCCGGTATAACAGTTACAATACTATCAGGTCGATGCGCATTATTTTTGCCGACGGCTCGTTATTGGATACCGCAGATAAAGAGAGTTGCCGTACCTTTATTGCCGATCATCCTCAGCTTATTGCAGAAATAGCACAGTTGCACAAAGAGGCTGTCAATAACGAAGCTATCCGGGAAAAGATTACATCAAAATTTCAATTGAAAAACACTTGCGGTTACGGGGTGAACTCGCTGATCGATTTCAGCGATCCCATCCAGATTATCCAGCATCTGATGATCGGTTCGGAAGGAACCCTGGGTTTTGTTTCACAGGCGACTTTCGAAACAGTACACGATGCGCCTCTCAAAGCTACGGCGATGATCTATTTCTCCAACCTTCGCGATGTGAGTAATACGATCATTCCGCTGCGGAGTTGCCAGGTAAGCGCTGCCGAGTTGATGGATCGTAACGCGTTACGTGCCGTGGAAGACCAGGAGGGTATGCCCGAAGAGTTGAGGTCATTGCCGGAGGGTGCTGCCGCACTGTTAATCGATACCTCAGCCGACGACGAAGGGACTTTATTGGCACAAATGGCTGAGATTGAAGAAAAGCTGGCACATATAGATACGCTTACTCCGATCAGATTCACTACCGACAAACATCTATACAACCTCTACTGGAATGTCCGGAACGGGCTTTTCACTTCGGCAGCCGCTACCCGCCCACCCCGTACAGCCAGTATTATTGAAGATATCGCATTCAGGGCCGAGTCTCTGGGTGATGCACTTACCGACGTTCGCGAATTACTTGTCCGTACCGGTTATGGAAATGCAGTGATGTGGGGACATCTGTTAGACGGGAATGTACACTTCACTGTATTCCCTGACATCAATGTTCCCGAGGAAGTAGAAAAATATGCCGTTTTCATGCAGGAACTCTGCGAACTGGTCGCAGTAAAACATAATGGCAGCCTCAAGGCTGAACATGGTACCGGCCGGAATATGGCTCCTTTTGTAGAAAAAGAATGGGGTGGAGAAGTTTATGGATTGATGAAGCGCATCAAAAAAGCCTTCGATCCTGAAAATATACTCAACCCGGGCGTATTGATCAATGATGACCATGAAATCTTTATCAAGAACCTGAAACGGATCCCGGAGGCCAATCCTATTATTGATAAATGTATCGAGTGTGGTTTTTGTGAAGTGAGCTGCCCATCAAAGGATCTGACCCTTACCCCCCGGCAACGGATCATCGCTTACCGGCATCTGTCAGAGCAGGCTGTTTCCGGGAATAAGAAAAAGGATCCGGTACAGGAACAGTTGAGAAATATCTCCTATCCTATGGAAGAGACCTGTGCTACCGACGGATTGTGCGGTATTGCCTGCCCGGTAGGGATTGATACAGGAAAACTTATCAAAGAGTTGCGATGGCAGCAAAACAACAGGCTCACCAACCGGGTTGCCGATACCATTGCCGATAATATGGCAGGAATGACTTCCTTGTTACGCAGATTGTTACCGATCCCTCATTACATCGGAAAGAGTGTAGGGTACCGGACGATGGAAAGCGTGACAAAAGGGCTTTACCGGTTAGGTGACGGAGCATTCCCGCTATGGACACGCCATACGCCCTCCGGCAGTAAAAAAATCAAACGCAATATTTTCCCTGCTACCAATCCCGATGCACCTATGGTTGTTTATTTCCCTGCATGTATCACCCGTGCCATGGGTGGGCCTTCATCCGGTTATGAAGAGAAGGAAGATATACCTCAAAAAATGCTTTCAGTGCTGAAAAAAGCAGGCTATACGGTTATTATTCCTGAGGGAAAAGATGACCTGTGTTGCGGAATGGCTTTTAGCAGTAAGGGATTCCGGAAGCAGGCACAAAAAAAGGAGAATGAGTTGAACGAGGCACTATTGAAAGCTAGTCGAAACGGAGAATTGCCCATTGTCTGTGATATGAGTCCCTGCCTGCTGCATATGCGCGAAACACTCGACAGGCGCCTTAGGCTGTATGACCAGGTAGAGTTTATCCACGATTTTTTACTCGACCGGCTACAATTTACCCTACAACCTATATCTATTGCCATCCATACTACCTGCAGCTCTACGAAGATGCATCTGGAAGAGAAACTTCGTGCAGTGGCGTCACGTTGTGCAGAAAAGGTGATCATCCCCGAAAATATCAACTGTTGCGGTTGGGCGGGCGATAGGGGGTTTTTCTATCCTGAGCTCAATAACTCGGCACTTGCACCACTAAGGCAAGGAATTCGAGATGCCACAGAGGGATACTCCAACAGTCGGACATGTGAGATAGGATTATCAATAAACAGTGGTATTTCCTATAAATCTATGATCTATCTGGTGGATAAGGCGAGTAGTGGAAAGTCCTGAAATTATTTCATCCGGTCAAATCCCTGTCCATAGACACCCACCACATTGCTTTGTGAGATAAAGGCATTGCCATCGATCTGTTTTACCAGCCGGAAAATGGATGTCGATTCATTCCGCTTGGCCATCACCAAAAGTACCTTTTGTGGTTTTTGGGAATACCATCCGACGCCATCCAATACGGTACAGCCACGGTGTAACTGGAGATTGATCTGGGTAGCGATCTCTTCGTATTTGGTTGAAAAGATAAAGAACTGCACCGATTGCCGAATGCCGTTCAGCACCCAATCGACCGAAGTAGCCATTACCGCAATAATAATGATTCCAAATACAATAGTCTCCATACTCTTGAAAATAAGAAAGGAAGAGGCCACAATGACAAGGTCGACAAACAACATTGTGCGGCCGGGGGTAATATTCCTGTACTTATTGATAATAAGCACTACAATATCAGTTCCACCACTACTACCGTTGACCGACATTACCAACCCTACTCCCGAACCCGCCACGATGGAGCCGATCAGTCCTGCCATAAGCGGCTCGTCCAGCATAATCGGTTGCCATTGAAAACTCTCGAACATACCCAGGAAAAAGGACAGCAATGAAACTCCCACGATAGTTTTTACCAGAAACTGCCATCCCAGTACCTTAAAGGCTATCAACAACAGTACGGCATTCATTACAAATACCATCAACGATACAGGTAATCCGAAAGCATAATTTAAAAGCAAAGCGGCTCCTGCAAGTCCACCCATCACAAAATGGTGCGGCATAATAAACTGGGTAACGCCCAATGCATACATGAAAGTACCCAGGACAATGACCAGGTAGTCCTTCCAGTAAAACCTTTTCAGGCTGAATTCAGGTAATTTTTCCATTTATATCACCACATTCACGATTTTCTTTGGTACAATAATTATTTTCTTCGGGCTTTTGCCTTCTATCCATTTTTGGGAATTGGGATGGTCAAGCACTACTTTTTCAATCTCTTCGTTGGTTGCATCCGTCGGGAATTCCAGTACAAACCGTGATTTCCCGTTAAAAGAGATCGCATAAGGGAAGGCATCCTCCTTGAGGAACTCTTCGTTCCACACCGGCCATTCCGTATCACATACCGTTGTGCTGTTACCCAATGCGTGCCAGAGCTCTTCTGCCATATGTGGAGCAAAAGGAGCAAGGCAAACAACCAGATCGCCCAGGATCGCCCTTTTGGAGCATTTCAATGAAGTGAGTTCATTCGCACAAATCATAAAGGCGGAAACCGACGTATTAAAAGAGAAGTGTTCGATATCGAACGACACCTTTTTAATCAGTTTATGCAGCGCCTTTAACTCCTCTCTCGTCGGCTCGCCGTCAGTCACTGATAAATTTCCCTCTTTATAAAAGAGATTCCATACCCTGCGGAGGAAGCGGTGTACACCATCAATTCCGTTAGTATCCCACGGCTTGGATTGCTCAAGCGGTCCAAGGAACATCTCATAAAGACGGAGCGTATCGGCACCATACTTCTCCACTATATCATCGGGATTGACCACGTTGAACATCGATTTCGACATTTTCTCAATAGCCCATCCGCAGATATATTTTCCATCCTCCAGAATAAATTCTGCCGTCTTGTATTCGGGGTTCCAGTTCCTGAATGCTTCTATATCGAGGATATCGTTGTGTACAATGTTAACATCCACATGAATAGGTGTCACATCATATTGCTCTTTCAGATTCAGCGACACAAATGTATTGGATCCTTTTATCCGGTATACGAAATTGCTCCTTCCCTGGATCATCCCCTGGTTCACCAGCTTTTTAAAGGGTTCCTCCTCACAGGAGACACCCAGGTCAAACAGGAATTTATTCCAGAAACGGCTATAGACAAGGTGTCCGGTAGCATGTTCCGTCCCCCCTATATAAAGGTCTACATTGCGCCAGTAGCAACCGGCATCTTCCGATACCAATGCATTGTCGTTCCGTGGATCCATATAGCGCAGGTAATAAGCCGACGACCCCGCAAATCCGGGCATCGTATTCAATTCCAGCGGATAGCCCTCTTTGGTATACCAGTTTGCAGCACGCCCCAACGGAGGTTCACCTGTTTCAGTAGGGAGGTATTTATCCACTTCCGGAAGTTCCAGCGGCAATTCGCTTTCATCAAGAGTGTAGGGCATTCCGTCCTTGTAATAGACAGGAAAAGGTTCACCCCAGTAGCGTTGTCTGGAGAAAATAGCATCCCTGAGTCGGAAATTGATCTTCCTATAACCCAGTCCTCGTTTCTCTACCTCATCAATGGCTGCGGGGATAGCTTCCTTTACGGTCATTCCATTCAGGAAATCTGAGTTTATCATGATCCCCTCTTTGGCATCGAAACTCTCTTCCGACACATCACATCCCTCAATCAGGGGGATGACAGGCAGGTTGAAATGCCTGGCAAAGGTATAGTCACGGCTGTCGTGCGCCGGTACTGCCATAATGGCTCCGGTTCCATATCCCGCCAGCACATAATCCGAAATCCATATCTGAAGTTGTTCTCCCGTAAAGGGATGTATGGCATATGATCCGGAAAATACGCCACTGACCGATTTGTCGGCAATACGTTCCCGTTCGGTTTTTTTCTTGGTTTTGATGATATATTCCTCTACCGCTTCACGCTGTCCATCGGTAGTCAGCTCGTCCACCAGTTCACTTTCGGGCGCAAGCACCATAAATGTCACGCCGAAGATGGTATCAGCACGGGTGGTAAAAATATCGAAAGTGTTACCCCGGGAGGTCTTAAAATGCATCACAGCCCCTTCACTGCGTCCTATCCAGTTCCGTTGTGTTTCTTTCAAAGAGTCGGTCCAGTCTACTTTGTCCAATCCATCGAGCAGACGTTGCGCATAAGCTGATACCCGCAGGCACCACTGCCTCATTTTCTTCTGTTCCACAGGATAACCTCCGCGAATAGAAAGGCCTTCACTTACCTCGTCATTGGCGAGTACCGTTCCCAACTCAGGACACCAGTTTACCATGGTATCTCCCAGATAGGCGATACGATAATTCATCAATATCTCTTGTTGTTCTTTTTCTGATTTGGCATTCCACTCTTCGGCAGAAAACTCCCTTGGTTCATTACAGGCAAGGTCAAGACCGACAGTTCCCTGTTGTGAGAAGACCTCTATCAATTCGTCGATAGGGCGGGCTTGCTGTGCCTGATTACAATAGTAGGAATGGAACATACGGATGAATGCCCATTGGGTCCACTTATAATAGGCAGGATCACAGGTGCGTACTTCACGGCTCCAGTCATAAGAGAACCCTATTTTGTCCAGCTGTTCGCGATAACGTCTGATATTATTTTCAGTAGTAATGGCCGGATGTTGTCCGGTTTGAATGGCATACTGCTCAGCCGGCAAACCATAGGCATCATACCCCATGGGATGCAACACATTGAATCCCTGTAGTCTTTTATATCTTGAAAAGATATCCGATGCGATATATCCCAGTGGATGCCCTACATGCAACCCTGCTCCTGAAGGGTACGGGAACATATCAAGCACATAAAACTTGGGTTTCGACCGGTCTTCGCTCACTTTATACGTGTGATGATCAATCCAGTACTGCTGCCAACGAGTTTCTATCTCTCTGAAATTGTAATCCATTCTTTTACACTTTAAAAACGGTGCAAAGATAGTGAAAGCCGAGAGAAGAGCCAAACTTGTTTGAATTATTCCGTTAAGAGAGAGCAGGACGAGTTTACTTGTTTTGCCGAACGCAGGAATAATCTAATTTATTGAACTTTTCCGAGGTGCATCCTGTATTATGAAAAGATAATGATTTAATGTGCTAATCCCGACAAGTCGGGACAGGTAGTGATGATTTGTTGATGTGATGATTAATGTGAATAATATGCCAAACAACGTTCAACGGAGCGAAACGCAGTTAATATGTCAATGAGATTAATATGCCAATCCCGATAAATCGGGACGGGTAACGCCAATGATAGTGGCTTCGCCGATAATATGCTCCATACGGTAATGCCTTCGCCGATAATTGGTAATTAGTAATTAGTCATTGGTAATTTTTAACTAAACATACAGGTTATCAATCACATCTGCATACCTTTCCAGAATTACTTTTCGGCGAAGTTTAAGGGTATTGGTCAGTTCCCCGTTTTCCATACTGAAAGGTTCGGGCAGCAGAGCGAAGCGTTTAATTTTCTCATAGGAAGTGAATTGTGCCTGCAGTAGTTCGATGCGGCCGAAAATAAAAGCATGGATATCAGGATTGTTTACCAACCCTTCCATCGAATCAAACGCAATACCCTGTTGGCTGGCATAGGCTTTGAGGGCTTCATAGTTAGGAACGATCAATGCGCTTACAAATTTGCGCTCGTCGCCAATCACCGCTACCTGATCAATATATTTATCCTCCCCTATACGCGTTTCGATCATTTGCGGTGCAATATATTTTCCATTGGAAGTTTTGTAGAGGTCCTTGATCCGATCGGTGAGAATAATCTCATTATTTTCCGTAAGGGAACCGGCGTCTCCTGTCCTAAAATAGCCATCCTCGGTAAAAGCAGCCTTCGTTGCCTCCGGTTTATTATAATACCCACTCGTCACTGTTGCCCCCTTTACCAATATCTCATTGTTCTCCCCAATCTTCACATCCACATCAGGCATTACTTTTCCCACGGTACCAATACGGAATCCCCTTGCAGGAAAACAACTCACTGTGGCAGTAGTTTCTGTTAGGCCGTACCCATATATCAGGTGTACATCTATCGACTGCATGAATTCGTTAATGGTATCCGACAAAGGAGCCCCTGCTACAGGAAAGAAATTCCCCCGGTCAATACCCACTACCCGTTTTACCAGATAAAAAACGGTATGTCTGTAGAGAAAGAATTTTATCCTGTTACCTATCGGTGGCTTCTTCCCTTCATTTATAAATTCCAAATTATGACGGCGGCCTGTTTTCACGGCATCTGTAAACAGCCATTTCATAACTCCCGAAGCGCTGTCCATTTTCTCTTTCACACCATCATATACCTTTTCCCAGAAACGGGGGACATTGCTCATCAATGTGGGACGCACCTGTTTAATGGTTTCCCTGATTTGCCCCGGCTCCTTGTTCACTGCCACAGTTATTCCTTTGTATAGACAGTAATAACTCCAGGCCTTTTCAAAGATATGAGTAAGAGGAAGAAAACACATGGAAAGATCTTTTTCCGACAAATTGGTAAGCCGGATATCATGTATCCTGAATATCTCAGAGAAATTGGCATGTGTCAGCATCACTCCCTTCGGTTCACCGGTAGTCCCTGAAGTATAGATAATAGTGGCCAGGTCGTTATTATCCAGTTGCTTCAACCTGGCATTCACCAATGCCAACGATTCGGAATTATCTCCGGTAGTAATGAAATCATCAAAATAGACCGACGTCTTGTCGTCAGGTTTCAAAACGACATTCCTATCGAAAACAATCAGTTTTTCAAGCAAATTATTCTCTTGTTGAACCTTATATGCATTATTATATTGGAACTGCTCTCCCACAAAAAGTAGTTTTATCCGGGCATCATTCACAATATAACTCACCTGCATCGGCGAAGAAGTCGCATACATCGGTACCATCACCGCCTTATTGGCATATACTGCAAAATCGGTGATCAGATATTTTTCCATATTCTGGGAATATATCCCGATATTATCTCCCGGTTCCACTGCCATTTCCGCCAGGGCCTGGGCAGCTTTCATGATCTTATCCGATAGATCGTTCCAGGACAAATGCAACCACTCGCCAGCTGGGTCCTGATACATGACCGCTGTTTTTTTACCATATTTTTGTGCCTGCCTGTGAACAAGTCCGCCTAAATGAGAATATGCCATTGACTTCTGTTTAATTCAGTCAAAAATACACTTTTTTCCCGATTATACCTCAAAATAATGTGCTTTTTTTATAGTTTTGCCCTGTTTTATTCTCTGTTGGTTCAATTACATTCGGCTATTTGAGTCACGGGCTCCTCGATTTTCAATTCTCGCTATGGCAGAGCTCAAACAAGTCTGGCTTTGCTCATTTAAATAAATAACCCTCGCTCGGCAATGTTCAAGCGAGCTTGACACGGCCCTCGCTTACGCGTTATTTTAGCTTAACGAAAACGTTCAATTACATTAGGCGTTTTCTCGCTATGGCAAAGCTCAAACAAGTTTGACTTTGCTCATTTAGCTTAACGAAAACGTTCAATTTTACTTAACAATCTAAAAACTCGAAGATTAATTAACTACACTTAACGAGTTTTTTTGACAGAAAATAAAAGTGACCCATTATCTTTGCATCGTTATGGAAAGACTTAGCATTATATTCCTTACACTATTGACAACTCTTTTATCCCCCGGGATAAAAGCACAGGGGTATTATGCAGCTAATATAAGCCCCGATTCAGGCACACCGGCATCTACTATTTTTTTAATGCCGAATGTGTATCCTGCCGTGGTATTGGAAGGTGACACCGTCGCCTGTATGTGGTTGAAGGATTTTATTAAGTATTCTCCGCTTACCTTCCGCAACACCAAAGATCAGATAGCCTATACCAGGCTGGTTCGTGATGTAAAGAAAACACTCCCTTACGCCAAGGAGATTGCTGCCATCATCCTGGAAACATATGAATATATGGAGACGCTTCCCAACGACAAAGAAAGGCAAAAGCACCTCAATCGGATGGAGAAATACCTTATGGATCAATATACCCCAAAAATGAAAAAACTTACCCGGTCGCAGGGACAACTATTAATGAAATTAGTTGACCGGGAAACCAACTCCTCCTCCTATCACATTATCGACGCCTTTATGGGTAGTTTTAAAGCGTGGTCCTACAACCTGTTTGCCGGAATGTTCGGTAATAGCCTCAAGACCAGGTACAACCCCTTTGGAGAAGACCGTGTAACAGAGCGTGTCTGCGTCCTTGTGGAACAGGGAGCGGTGTAGAATGTATTGATATTCAGGCGAAACCAAATTACCACCTCCTGTCCTGACAAATCGGGATTAATTTGTTACCTTTGTACTGTCATTTTTCCGGGCACCTAGGGGCACCCGGGCATATTATTCACGTTATTTTCATGAGGATAAATTTCTTGCAGGATTTTCAACCTGTACTTTTTCATTCATTAAAGACCTATAACAAAGAGAAATTCTTTGCTGACCTGATGTCAGGATTAATTGTGGGAGTGGTAGCATTACCACTGGCCATTGCTTTTGGGATTGCATCAGGAGTTGCGCCGGAGAAGGGGATCTATACAGCCATAATCGCCGGATTCATCATCTCATTCCTGGGTGGCAGTAAAGTTCAGATTGGAGGCCCTACCGGCGCCTTTATCGTGATTGTCTATGGTATTGTAGAGCAATACGGAGTGCAAGGCCTTGCCATTGCGACCGTACTGGCCGGCATAATGCTTTTGGCAATGGGTTTCCTGAAACTGGGAGCAGTCATCAAATTTATCCCCTATCCCATTGTTATCGGCTTCACAAGTGGTATCGCCCTGACCATCTTCTCCACACAGATAAAAGATTTTTTCGGACTTACCACTCCAGCATTGCCGTCCGGCTTCATTGAAAAATGGGGTGTCTACCTCCAGCATTTCGGCTCGATCAATTGGTGGGCTGCACTCATCGCTATGATAAGCGTAGTCATTATCATATTCACCCCAAAAATATCAAGAAAGGTGCCGGGCTCACTGGTAGCACTTGTCGTAATGACTTTGGCGGCTTACCTGATGAAAACCTACGGAGGCATTACAACCATAGAGACTATTGGCGACAGGTTTATCATCAACAACCAGTTGCCCGATATGGAACAAATACCGCTAAGCCTCGAAAGCATCCGTTTGCTGTCCCCTGCCGCATTTACCATTGCCATGCTGGGAGCTATCGAATCACTATTATCAGCTACGGTAGCGGATGGAGCAACCGGACACAAGCACAATTCGAATATGGAACTGGTGGCACAGGGCGCTGCCAATATCATCACCCCATTTTTTGGAGGTATCCCGGCTACCGGAGCCATTGCACGCACAATGACCAACATCAACAATGGAGGAAGGACACCTGTCGCAGGAATTATCCACGCCGTAGTACTCCTGTTGATTGTCCTGTTCCTGGGTGATCTTACCCGGCATATCCCCATGGCTTGCCTTGCAGGGGTATTGGTGGTTGTAGCATACAACATGAGTGAGTGGCGTACATTCGTATTACTCACCAGGCAGTCGAAATCGACTATGGGTATTCTGATGACCACCTTTTTGCTTACTGTTATTTTCGATCTGACCATCGCCATAGGAGTCGGTTTGATGCTTGCGATTTTCGGCTTTCTCAAGAGGATGAATGAAAGTACCCAGATATCCCGTACTACCGGAAGTATTGATCTGGCAAAAGAGATGGAATCCCAACCTGCCGACACTCAGGAAGAAGTACTTCATCTGCCCAATGGTGTGGAAGTCTATGAAATTGAAGGGCCTTTCTTTTTTGGAGTAGCCAGTAAATTCGATGAGATAACACGGGAATTGGGGGATCATCCACGTATTCGGATTATCCGTATGCGAAAGGTGCCTTTCATTGACTCAACCGGATTGAACAACCTCGAAATGTTGTGCAGACGGTCAAAGAAAGAGAAGATACAAATCATTCTTTCAGGAGTAAAAGAGAACGTACGCGAAAGTATCGAAAAGTCCGATATTCCACAGATCATCGGGAGTGAGAATGTCTGTTCCAATATCCACCTGGCAGTAGAGAGAGCGGTATTACTGGATGCAGGGCAAAAACAGGCTAACGATGGCTGATCCGATTGACAACCGATCCTACCAACCCACAGACTGGTTACCTACCACTAAAAAAGAATTGGATCTTCGTGGATGGGATACCCTGGATGTGATCCTTTTCTCCGGTGATGCCTATATCGATCACCCCTCTTTTGGCACAGCAGTAATTGGCCGCCTGCTCGAAAGCCAGGGCTTACGTGTGGCGATTGTACCACAACCCAACTGGCGGGACGATTTACGTGATTTCAAGAAACTGGGTACTCCCCGCCTCTTCTTTGCAGTGACCGCCGGCGTAATGGATTCAATGATCAATCATTACACAGCCAATAAAAGGCTCCGATCACAGGATGCTTACACCCCTGACGGCCGGGCCGATATGCGCCCCGACAGGGCAGTAACTGTCTATTCCCGTATCCTGAAAGAACTTTATCCCGACATACCGGTCGTAATTGGCGGAGTGGAAGCTTCACTGCGCCGGGTCACCCATTACGATTATTGGGATGATAAACTCCACAAGAGCATCCTGACAGATACAAAAGCCGACCTGCTGATATACGGAATGGGAGAACTTCCCCTGAAACAACTGATACGTGAGATCTACAGCGGAAAACCCATCCGGAAGATCAATGATATTCCACAAACCGCCTTTCTATGCACTGAAGCTCCGGAAAATCCATTCAATGAAGAAATCTCCCTTTTTTCACATGAGGAGTGTGCGAAAGATAAATTGAAACAGGCTAAAAATTTCCGTGTGGTAGAGGAACAATCCAACCGGCTCCATGCTGCACGCATTCTTCAAAAGGTAAATGGCAGAACGCTTGTCGTCAATCCCCCCTATCCTCCGATGAGGGAGGAAGAGATTGACGCCTCGTTCAACCTTCCTTATACCCGGCTACCCCATCCAAAATACAAGGGCAAGCATATCCCGGCTTATGAGATGATCAAATTCTCAGTCAATCTCCATAGAGGATGTTTCGGGGGATGTGCTTTTTGCACTATCTCTGCACATCAGGGAAAATTCATCGCTTCACGCTCCAAACAATCTATTTTGGATGAAGTGGGGAAAATCATCCAGATGCCCGACTTCAAAGGATATATCAGTGATCTGGGAGGCCCCTCTGCTAATATGTACCGGATGCAAGGGAAAGTTCTCTCTATTTGCGAAAAGTGTAAAAAACCCTCCTGCATCTTCCCTAAGATCTGTTTTAACCTGAATACCGATCATTCCGACCTGATAGAGATATACAGGGCGGTGGATGCATTGCCGGGAATAAAGAAATCATTTATCGGAAGTGGCATCCGCTACGATATGCTGTTGCAGGAGAGCAACGATGAGAAAACCAATGAATCGTACCGGACCTACCTCGGCGAACTGATCAGGAATCATGTCTCAGGCAGATTGAAAGTGGCTCCCGAACACACATCGGATGATACCCTGAAAATAATGCGGAAACCTTCTTTCGGTTATTTCGACCGGTTCAAACAAATCTTCGATGAAGTGAATAAAAAACATTCACTGAATCAACAATTGATTCCTTACTTTATTTCATCGCATCCGGGATGTAGAGAGGAAGATATGGCTGAACTGGCCGTTATCACAAAAAAACTGAACTTCAAGCTGGAACAGATACAGGACTTCACTCCTTCTCCCATGACACTGGCTACCGAAATCTATTACACCGGTTATCATCCTTATACATTGCAACCAGTATATACGGCCAAAACCAAAGAGGAAAAAAATGAGCAACGTCAATTTTTCTTTTGGTATGATCCTAAACAGAGACAATCGGTAATCAAAAGACTTAAACGAATAGGCAGACCCGACCTGATCAAAAAACTTTACTCAAAAGATATTCTATAAAGAAACTCAAGTTTCACAAGTTGTGTGATTACGACTAAATCATCCGGCTTTTTTAATCCTTTTAATCATACATATTTCTCAAATATACTTACCAAAAGTAATGTAAAGAAATAATAGCTCTAATTGGGCTGAATAACTTAAACAATGTTAAATATTAAAATTTCCCTGTTTCTTCATGCAGCGTTTTCTCTTTTTATGCATCTGTTATAATAAGGAAAAGAAAACAAAATAGAATATAGTTGCATGAAGAAATCAGTATTAAAAATCAGTATCCTTTTGATGGGGTTTTTACTGGCTATTCCCTCCTGTGACGATAATGGAAGATCATTGGGAGATATTTACATCAGTATAGCCACAGTCGTACCGGAAGGCGAAAACAACTATTCATTCTTATTGGACAATGGCAAACGCCTATGGCCTGCGGCCAGTAATATAAGATATACCCCGAAGGACAACCAGCGTGTCTTTCTTAATTATACTATTCTTTGGGACAGCCCGGGAACAACATACGATTATGACATCAAAGTAAATGATATCTGGAATATCCTTACAAAGCAACCAATTGAGTTAAATGCGGAGAACGAAGACAGCATAGGCAACGATCCGGTAAGGATCAAGGACATATGGGTAGGGGGTGATTATCTGAATGTATCGTTTTTGTTCAATTATGGTGGTGTAAAACCGCACCTGATCAACCTTGTGGAGAATACACTTTCAGAAGGATCATCACCCGACGCAATTGATCTGGAGTTCCGTCACAATGCTTATGAGAGTACACAGACAAAATTATATGAAGGTTTTGTTTGTTTCGATCTGAAACCCTTCAGGGATGATAACGCCGACTCTGTAAACCTTTCCATTAAAGTGAAAGGATGGAACGGAGAAACAACATACGACTTGGTTTACAGGTATAACCAACCCGTTGCGGAAAAAACCGCCCGGACACTTACACCTGTAATATCATCGAATGAATACTATTAAATATCGAAACCACAACTTAATTAGTTCTATTTCTTATATGACTTTTTGATTTTCCAATAGCCGGGTGGTCTCTGTGAAGAAACCACCCGGTTTGCTTTATTGACTATAATGAATATTTCATGACCGAATAGAGGTTTTCAAGATACTTAATATTTTATTCTCCATGCTGATAATCAAACCAGTCGAAATATGCTTTAGCATTACTCGATTTGCCATTGGATGAAGCATACAGCCCAATCATTACTCCGGTGAATCCTCCGGCAACTTCAGTACTCAGATAGCGCGTATCCTGTTTACCCAATTCAATGTATTCTTTTTTTTGCGGGTCAGCAAAATAGAATGAATATTGATCCGGGGAACCTTCTATCTTGAGCAAAACTTTATTTCCGTCAACCACTTTTTCAGCAGCAATATATGATAGCGAACCTATACGGACACGTAACTGGACAATCCTGTTTTTATCTGATTTTTTTAATAACAAGTCATAATGGTGCGTATTATTTTGTATCAAAGTCATCCCGGCTTCTTCATTATCGTTTAAAGAATTGAATTCCAGATGTGTTGCAGCTGTGAAATCGTGCTCTGTCTGTCTTCTGCAAACCATAGAAACAGCTTCGGCATCATTCAGTGTGTAAGGGGATGCGGTTATTCTTAAATGTCCTTTCTTTTCTATTAAGGAATAATTATCTCTTATAGGATTTCGTAAATATTGCCAATCAAAGTTCAACTTGTCTTCATTGAATTCAGTTCGAGTAGGCACCATCTCAAACGGCTTAAGAGGTAATGTCGGGACATTCATTTGGATTGATACTGTGCCATTACCGTTAACCTGAGGCCATCCACCTGTAGGCCAATCAACGGGAGCAAGGAATGTCTCCCGTCCAAGCACATGATAATAAGCCCACTTATGAGTTACCCGAAACCCCAGAAATACCATCCACCATGAACCATCCTGAGCCTGGACAAGATCGGCATGTCCCACACCCTGAATCTGGTTGGCCTGACCTAAACGATTAGCGTGTGTGAGAATCGGATTAAGAGGACAGGATTCGTAGGGGCCATAAAGATGTTTACTGCGTCCGATGGTAGCGCTATGCATATATTCAGTCCCACCTTCTCCCAACAATAAATAATAATATCCATCTTTCTTGTATATGTGAGGTGCTTCAGGGAAACGGCCACCTATACCTCCCCAGACAAGACGTTCGGGCGCCAATCTCTTTCCTGTATTTATATCTATTTCAGTAACACGGATGCCTTCATCTCCCTGGGTAACAAAATAGGTTCTTCCATCATCATCCCAAAATATATCCGGGTCGATACTATTTATATCAATCCATACAGGCTCAGTCCATGAACCGGCAGGATCGGTAGCTGTACAAAAGAAATTTCCTCCTCCAGACACATTGGTGCAGATTACATAGAACAACCCATCATGATAACGTAAAGAAGGTGCAAATAGACCCGCAGACGCAGGTGCTTTATGCAATGGCAGTTGGGAGTCCCTAGTAAGGCAATGTCCTATTTGCTGCCAGTTGACAAGATCTTTACTGTGATAAATAGGCAATCCCGGGAAATATTCGAAAGAAGAGGTCACGAGATAAAAGTCTTCATTCACCCTACAAATACTTGGATCAGGATTAAATCCCCTTATTACAGGGTTTTTATACCCGTTTTGAGCCTGCATATTGTTGATAGCACATACGGTCATCGCTATGCAAATAATAGTTTTCACTAAATTGATTGCCCTCATATAATTATTATTTTTCATGAAAGTATCTTCCACTCAGTTTCAGAAAGGATATTTTCCCTCTTTTGCTCCTTTCAAAATGCCGTCCATTGCATAATTGTCTTTTATTTCACCCATGTTGCGACTTACTACTCCGCCTGTCTCCCAATAGAAAGGAACCATTCCGTGATTCTTGGCTTCGCGTGTCACGGTTTCGTCGTAGAGATTGCGGGACTTGTTATGTGCCTCCTGATGTTCTCCCAATCCGGTACGCATCGTGATAGCACCATACTCACCCAGGATGACAGGGATACCTTTATCCACGAACTTCGTCTTCATTTTGGCGAACAATGACTTCATTTCTGTTTCGTCACCGGAAGTGGCATTGCGATCCGATCCGGTTACAGAGTAAGCTCCCCAGAAGTAAGCCATCCTACCCCAGCTTTCATCTTGCGTCAGACCACAGAATGTCCACGGATTGTAATAATGCACTTCGAGCATCAACCGGTTGGGGATAACATCCGTCGGCATATCGCCAAACAGATTATTGGTCATGTCGATATCGGTATTAGGGCCTTGTACAATCAGGTTGCGTACGGCATTGTTTCCGCCTGTGGCTCGTACCGCATCGATGAACGTCTGTAGGTATGATTTCAATACGACCATCTTCTGGGCGTTATCCACGTTCGGTTCGTTGGTGCCGGCAAAGAGCAGATGTTCGTCGTAGTGGTTCAGTTTATTGGCAATCTGCGTCCATAAAGCGTGTTGTTTCCTGTTGTTTTCCTCCTGTTTGTCGGGAGTACAGTTGTTTTCCAACCAACCTCCGTCCCAATGGATATTGACGATGGCATACATATCGTTGGCCACACAATAGCCCACTGCCTCATTTACGCGGTTCAGCCAGCTATCCTTAATTTTATACGTTTCAGCATCTTCGATATACTGGTCCCATGCACACGGGATACGTATAGCGTTAAAGCCGAGTTCTTTTATTTTCTTTATATAGTCTTCGGTTACTTTTGGATTACCCCAGGCCGTCTCGCCACCAATGGCTTCGAGTGTATTTCCTATATTCCAGCCCGCATACATTTTAGCCGCCAATACCAGGGCGTCGCTCTCCATTCCTACGTTCGGGATATTGCCTGCAAGCTGGTTTACGGTTACGGTTTCCGTAAGGTCTCCCAAAGTGAAGGTGATACTTCCCGTGCGAGGATCGCCATAGTTGGCTGCCACATTAAAAGTCAGAGTTCGTTCCGTCATCGCGGCACGACTGCTTATTTCGGTAATCCAGCTATCGTTGCAGGTAATGGTAACCGCGCTATTTGTCGTCAACCTGACTTCAATCTGAGTGCCCTCTCCGGTTACATCATTAAATGTAGTTGGCGTTACTATCAATCCATCGGCAGCGGTTTGAGCTACGTTTATGGTTTGGGTAATATTGGCCCCTTTTACTGTTATCGTAGTGGAACGGTCATCGGTATCCGGATTGGCATCTACCGTAACAGTGTATTTATAAACGGCATCCGAAGCAGAAGAAGCCGGCGCCACCCGGCACCAGCTTTCGTCGTTACTTTTTACCTCCAATGCTACATTTGATTTTACAGACAGTGTCTCGGTTCCTCCTGTTTTGGAGAAAGTCATCTCCGATTTGGCCGGTATGATTTCTGGCGCTACCGGCTCATCATTGCCGGAACAGGCTGTCGCGTAAAAGAAAATCGCCAGGAGCAAAGAAACTCCCATAAAATATTGCCTAATGAGATCCATCATTCTATTTTTACAGAAATGTTAGTGATTCAAGTTTCGTAAATCGTATGATTGCAACTAAAGCATTCGTCTGACGATATTTTGTGACCCATTAGTTACCCTCTTTATTCAGCTAACACGTAATGGAAGATCAAAACTTCATCATTTTCATCTCCTGCGGCAATAGAAGAGGTATAGCGTCCTAACCAGAAGCCCCGGGTATCTATATTCGATAAATTAGATCCTCCATGAGAAACAAAAAACCAGTCGGAAGAGTTTCCCGTGGGAGATTTATCATTCACTGTTCCCAGCCATGAGGCTGCTGTCCCCGCATAGTCTACTAAGGGTATACTTATATTCAATATATTCTCGGCAGCATTGATTGTCACATCACCTGTCGCAGAATAATCAACTCCCTCTTTTAATTGATTCAATGTTACTTTCAGCTTATCACCCTCTAAGTCGAACTTAAGAGTGGCACTCTCAGCAACTGCTCTCACATTGGCATCCCATACCCAACCGTTGGACGTATAATCATCTCCGAAAGTGGAAGAACTTGTCCATCCTCCTGAGAAACCGGGTGCGCCACCTACCCAGTCGACAAACCAGTGAACATCGGGTTTGAAGGTCTTTCCTGCAAAGGCATTTTTCCATGCTTTTAAGGGATCGGCAGGCGTACTGCCGCCAGCAGATGGGATCAGGTGATAGGCCATATATTCCGGTTTTTCCGGATCGCGGGCTCCCAGCCATATCCCCGAAACGCTTCCAGAAGCATCTTTTTCGATACTCATGATACGCAATTGACGATTGGCATCGAGATGAAAAGATGCCCAACTGATAATCGAAAAATCAGGAACAGTCTCATCAAAAGTATAGATCCCTTTATCGTCCAATGAATAGCCCATTGTCAGTTCCGTTCCGTCAGGCAGCTTGAAAGCTGCCTCCATATCCTCGGAGTTGAGTGTCAGGCTAAAATCTCCATAAACGGTAGGATCTGGGGTTCCCAACCAATCCGGATAATCTTCGGGTTTATTCCATCCGTTCATTTTTGCTCCGTCCAAACCACACCAATCCAGCGGATTGGCTTCCGATAATTTCCATACAATGGTTTTCTGAACGGTCTGTGACACATCATCCATCCAGTTATCGGGAAGCGATGGCTCGGGTTCTTCCTGCTCACCCGGAGTCCAGTTGTCATAATATTCCTTGCTGATGAAATTATAAACCAGCAAACAGGCTCCCTCTCCCGACAGTTCGGCATCACGTAATACAGCCAATTGCAATGTATTTTCGGTAAGCGACATGATCTTGATGTCTCCCCAATCTATTACTACCCCGTCACGGTTGATATCGTGCAAGGGTGAGGCATCTGTCATCCTTAAAGTATGGTCATCCACATCGAGCATATAGCTACCCCTTTCTATTCCTCTCGACGGGATCGTTTTATGTTCTACCACCACATTTGCACCGTCTCTCAAATCGAAAGTCATTGAGCCAAAGTCGGCTGCATCCATCAACCAGCTATTGCCAGGCCAGTCGGGATTCCAGTTCCATGAGTCACTCCCTTCAGGCAGTGTAACGCCATTGGTCACTGTTTCCCAGCTATCATCGGTTCCATAAAAATACAATGGTCCAATGAAGTAACGGCTCACTCCATCTGCATCGAGATCGAGATACCAAGTTTTAGCATTGCCTACACCGCCTGAAAGCAATGTCCATAATTCATCACTTACAAACTCGGCATAGAAGTCATCAATCGTAAAAGTAACGGGATTTCCATATACTACCCCTCCCCGTGTTTCTACGCCGAATTTTACTTCGTATGTGCCGGGGAAAGCTATTTTTAATGTTATTTTCTGCTTTTGACTGCGTCCCTGAGGGTGGCTCCACAGGGGGGTATATCTGCTATCCATCAGACTGGAAAGATAGACGATATTGGGGTTTGATGCATCATGTTCTATTTTGAATGCAATTCCTTCCACCAGATCGTCCGGTGTTACATCCTTTACACCCAAATCATATTGTTCGGGCGTACAAGCGGAAAAAAGTATAATTACGCTTGCTATAAATATGTATATAGATTTCATACGATTATTTTATTTTTTATATTTCGGTGTATGGAACTCGCGATAATCATGAACTTGGGTGAAATCATTTTCATGCTCGTTTCATATTCATTCCTGTATTAATTGTTAGTGATGGCGATTACCATCCCGGGTTTTGAACCAGCATACCGTTTGCCAGCGTTATTTGATTATACGGGATCTGACTAAGACCTTTCGTCGCACGGATCCGGTCAGCCCTGATAGAGACTACATCCTGGGAACCCCCACTATACACGGGGATCTCAGCCGCAAGTTTATTGGCTGCGTAGTCTATTCCCTGGCGTAGCAAATCCCAATAATTGATACTTTCGAACGCAAATTCCAGACGGCGCTCCTGTATAATATTCTCTTTGGTTACAGGAAGTGCCGCGTAATTAGAAGAAAGCACGCCGTCGGAAGTATAAGCACGCTTACGAACAGCGTCAAAGTAAGCCTGTGCGTTTGTGCTTCCCAACTCGGCCGCCATCAGTAATACATCGGCATACCGGATAATTACATAATCCTGATGGTTGGAAATCTGGAAATCGCCCGATCCATCTGCTTTCGATGCGGAAGTCCCGTCGGCAAAGCAGAGCGGTGCATATTTTTTCACGGCATAGCCGGTATATTCACGTTGGTCTTTGTAGCTGGCTTCATAATCAGCAAGCCCGGTAATACCTTCGCCGACCACGTCGATGATGGAAGCACTACGGCGAGTATCACCGGTTTGGAATTCGCTTACGAATGCCGGATTCACAGTCAACCCTCCCCAGCCTTTTCCGTAAGGGGGCGCATTCAGACTTCGCATACCGACCATTACCTGCCAACGGTTGCCGTCGTTATTCCCATTGTAGTCTTGCGAACTGGTAAATTTCATGGCAAGAATGGTTTCGCTGTTACCATCACCGGCATACGTGCCGAGTAGGGTTTCCATATCACCGATTTCAGCCACACCGGCCGATGCGGCAGGCCATAAGTTCTTGAATTCGCCTACGAGGTTGTATTCATTGGAAGAAATGATCTCTTCCAGTGCAGCCAGGGCTTCCGCTTTCGTGGCGCCTTCCGGTTCGGTACCGTAGTATCCTGTATAATAAAGATATGCGCGTGAAAAAAGCGCTGCAGCAGCATATTTAGTAATATGGCCGTCGTTGCTTGAAGCATTTGCCTTGGGATAAGCATCTGCGGGGATGTTTTGCATGGCGTACTTCAGATCTTCAAAGATAAGTGTAAACACATCCGAAGGATCAGCTTGCGGACGGTTCTCATTCACCGGTTCGTCGAACAGGGGGATATTTTCCCAAAGGCGAACCATGTCAAAATACAGCAGGGCCCGGATGGTGCGGCATTCACCCATATAGGTGCCACGTTTACTGTCTGTCTCATTCCAGCTAATTTGTTCTTCGCGGGATATCAATTCATTACAGCGATAAACCGCGGCATAATAGTTCCTCCAATCATTTTCGTAGATATTCAGGTCGGCTGGCGATTGAGAGATGTCGAAACGGTCAATGGCCTGATAGTTACGTCCGTCGGCATTGCCGGTTCCACCGAAGCATTCATAGCCCATAGTTTCAGCACCCAGATAGAAACCCACCTGCATAGCCGAGGAGGTTTGGCGCCATCCGTCGTAACAACCGATCAAAGCGCGCCAGGCATCTTTCTCGTTTTTATAGGATGTACCGGTAGTAGATTCCGTTTTGGACTCTACGTCCAGGAAGCTTTCGGTACAGGAGGCTATCCCCAGTATCAGGGAGAGTACGACTGCTACTACTATATTGTATTTCATCTTGTTCATTTTATTATCCATTAGTTAATTAGAATTTAAGACTTACACCGAAAAGGATTGTTCTTGGACGAGGATAGTATCCTACATCAATACCTGTTACCCAACCGTCGACACCATAGCCGATTTCCGGGTCCATACCTTCGTACTTTGTAAATGTAAAGGCATTTTGCACCTGGGTATAAATACGCGCCTGGCTGATGAACTTCTGTTTGATAAATCTGGAAAAGTCATAGCCAAGGGTGATATTACTGACACGTAAATAGTCTGCATCGTGCACAAAGAGGTCGGAGAACTGCCAGTTGATATTCTGTTCTGTTACGCGGGGAATTTTATTGCTTGTGCCTTCACCTGTCCAACGGTTAAGAATTGCCGTTGTATAGTTGGCATACTTATTTGTGTGTGACCGGTAAGACTGTACAATCTGTTGACCTACAGCACCACTGGTGAAAACAGAAAAGTCAAAACCTTTGTACTCGAAACTGAGATTGAAACCGAATGTGAAGTCGGGCATTCCTTTACCCAGATTTACCTTGTCGTTATCGTCGATTACACCGTCATGATTCACGTCGGTATATTTCACATCACCGGGTTTTACATCATTCTGGAGTACGCCGTTACCGGCAGCGATCCAATCTGTGATTTCCTGTTCGTTCTGGAACAGGCCATTTGTTTTGTATCCCCAGAAATACCCAATGGGTTTACCATTTTCCGCACGATAAAATTCGGGAGTATTATCATATAACTGGTTGGTTTGTCCGTGAATGATACCGTCTTCGGTAGGGATCTCTCCTACTTTGTTTTTATTATAGGCACCATTCAGCCCAATATTATAACTGAAGTCTTTGTTTATACGATCGTTCCAGGTCAATGCCAGTTCAATCCCGCTATTCTTTACACTACCACCGTTGATATAAGGAGCTCCCGCACCTACTGTCGCCAGGATAGGTGCCTGAACCAGCCAGTCTTTGGTATTTTTCGTGTAGAGATCGAGATTTACTCCAAGGCGGGTGTTGAGCAAGTAGGCATCCAACCCGATATTAGCTTGTTCGGAGGTTTCCCACGTTACATTTTCATTGGCTAAGCGATTGGGATATGCACCCCAATTGGTGGCCAGTTCTTTCGCAGCATTCTCATCGTTATATCCGCCTGTCCCGAACAGATAGTGGGTATTGCTGTTTTTCATCGGAGCCAGATACTGGTAGTTGGCTATGTTTTGGTTACCCACTTGTCCCCAACTGACCCGTAGCTTGAGGAAATTGAGCCACGATGGAGCGTTCTCCATAAACGGTTCATTGGTAAGTGTCCAACCGGCAGAGATAGAAGGAAAGTATCCGAAACGGTTACCTCTGGCAAACCGGGAAGAACCGTCGGCACGTAACGTAGCATTCACCATATAGGTCTCTTTCCAGTTCCAACCCAAACGACCGAAATAAGAAACACTGCGCGATTCATCATGAGGGTTGCCTGACGCACTTAACCCATCCGTACTGGAAGAAGCCGTTCCATTATCGATATAGGCATATTTCCATGTGTCGAAACCTTCTTTCAATATGCCATTTCCCGCTCCCAGGTAAGTGCCTTCATAACGATAGGCTTCCATACCCAGCAATGCATTGAAAGCATGGTTATTCATTGTCCAATCGTAAGTCGCCGTGTTTGTCCAGGTCATGCCGAGTCCACGGTTCATATTCTGTGAAACACTGGTACGGGTGTCGTTATAGCTATAAATACTGAAATGATAGAGAGGGGTAAAGCTGCGGTATTCACTTGCATTGTAGACAGCACCAAATACAGTACGCAATTTCAACCGCTTTATCGGTTCAATTTCGGCATACAGGTTACCGTTAAATGTACCTGACTTGTCTTCGTTGTTAGTATTGGTCATCATAAGACCATACGGGTTACCGTCTCCGTTATACCAGTCGCTGTTGCTTGTGTCGTTGTATGGTGAATCATACATATTATTGTCACTATAAACCGGGGTCAACGGTGATACACCAAAAGCGCCTCTTAACGTATTGTTATACTGGTTACCTACGTTGATACCATTATTTATCCTGTATATGAAACTCACCTGTTCGCCGACTTTCACGAAGCCGTTAAACAGTTTATGTTCGGAGTTGACCCGGAAATTATAGCGTTCATAGTTGGAGACATCGGCACCACCAACGATCCCTTCCTGATTCAAGTAACCCAATGAGATGGCGTATGTGGAAGTGGCCGATCCTCCGGTAATACCTAATGAATAACTTTCAGTTTTTGCATTCTTTTTAAACATCGTATCCACCCAGTCGATATCATACAGATTGCCGCCTGGATCATAAATAGATTGAAAATTATTCCAATCATAAGCCGCATTACCACTGTTCAATGCCTGTTCGTCCATGATAGTCATATACTGGGTCGCATTCAACATATCTGCTTTACGGGCTACATTTTGTACTCCATAATAGGCATCGAAATTGACTTGCGCTTTCCCTTCCCTCCCGCTTTTTGTGGTGATGAGGATTACACCATTGGCAGCCTGTGCACCATAAATAGCGGCAGATGCTGCATCTTTCAAAACGTCGATGCTCTCGATGTCGGCAGGATTCAGGGTTGATATATCTCCACCAATTCCGTCGATCAGGTAGAGAGGGCTGTGGTTTCCGACTGTACCCAAACCGCGGATTACCACCTTCATATTCGAACCGGGTTGTCCGGAGGTAGAGGTGATATTTACCCCGGGGGTTTTTCCCTGTAGGGCCTGCAAGGGACTGATAGTGTTCATTTTATTCAGTTCGTCGCCTTTTACCTGAATGGTTGCCCCGGTAGATAATTTCTTTGCCTGTACGCCATAACCGATTACAATTAATTCGTCGAGGACTTCAGTATCTTCTGCCAGGCTTACATTGATTACATTTTCACGTACGGTCACTTCCTGGGAAATAAATCCGATGTAAGAAAAGACAAGTGTTTGCCCTGTATTTACGTTGATCGAATAGTTCCCATCGATATCGGTTACCGTACCGTTATTTGTCCCCTTCACAAAAATGCTTACCCCGATCAACGGCTCCCCGTCGGTTGCCGAGACCACCGTACCTGTAATGGTATTATTTTGCAAAGGTTCCGCATGCAGCGTCACCGGTTTTAACAAGATCAGTGACACACCGATTAAAAAACAGTATAAATAATGATTATTTATACTTCGTTTGCAATTCATGTTTATCATACTTTAATAATTAATTAGTTTAATAGTAAGCGTATTAGTCGTCATTCCCTTTGGCTTGACAACTCAATAAAAAATAATACGTATTAGATTACGAATAGCCGGTCTCCGACATTACTTCGTCACCTTTATTTCAATGGCATCTTTCATTAATCCATCCGACTCTGCCGCCAGATGAATAACTCCTTCTCTCTTTTCACTTTTCACAACAACCAGGCATTTCCCATAAAATGCTTTCCGTTCCGATGCTGTGAACCGTTCCATACTTGTCGGGTTCCCATTGTCCACACCGACGACCTTTCCGTTACCCGACAGGTTGAAACGGATCAGGTTCTCTGCATTAGGGCAGATAGTGCCCTCTTTGTCCAAAACTTCCACTGTAATAAAACTAAGATCTTGTCCGTTGCCCCTGATCACACGCCTGTCCGGCATTAAACGGATCTGTGACGGTTCCCCTGCCGTTTTTATTTCTTTTGATAATACCTCTTCTCCGTTTTTACGGGAAATCACTTTTATTGTACCGGGCTCATAGGCCAATCGCCAAAAGACATGATGCTTGTCGCCTTCTTTTCTTTTGATGCCCCGGGAGACGCCGTTCAAAAATAACTCCACTTCATCGGCCTTGTTGTAATAGGCCCAGACATCCACAATCTCTCCCGGTTGCCAGTTCCAGTGGGGGAAAACATGCAATACCTCTTTATCGGTCCACTCCGACTGATACATGTAATAGACATCTTTCGGGAAACCGGCCAGGTCTACAATGCCAAAATAGGAACTTCGTGCGGGAAACCAGAAGGGGGTCGGTTCGCCGAGATAATCAAATCCTGTCCAGATATACATTCCACTGATGAAATCGCTGTTTTTCACGTCATTCCATGCCTGCTCGTGCGTGCAGCCCCAGGGGACGTGGCAATTATCGTAGGAAGAACAGGCGTACGACGGATCGGTAAACGGGATATCCCAACGTACCGGCCAGATATACATGGAGTCGCTCGGCATCCGGTAATAACCGCGGGTCATCAGTCCCGAAGTGGTTTCCGCCGCAATGAACGGTTTTCCCGGGAAGTTCTCCGGCACGTTCTTATAGTCATATCCATGATAATTGAATCCGATCAGGTCGAGTGCCCCCGATCTGAAGAGGTGGTTGGCCGGATTGGTTTCATTATTTCCGGTTGTCACAGGACGGGTAGGATCTAATCCCTTCACTATATCGGCCAGTTTTTTTGTCAGCAGGGCATTCACACTCATCTCCTCTCCGTCCACCCCGGCAAGCGCCGTCTCGTCACGTTTGAGATTCAAAAGTAAATTTGCCTGTTGAATATCGAGTGTATCGGCTTCGGCATGGGTCCATTGTTCGAGCACCTCGTTGCCGATACTCCACATAAATACCGAGGGATGGTTACGGTCGCGAAGAATATGATCTGTGAGGTCTCTTTCGTGCCATTCGTTAAAGTAGCGCGAGTAATCGTAGGTGGTTTTTTGTTTACGCCACATGTCGAACGTCTCGTTCATCACGATAAATCCCATCTGGTCGCATAACCGTAGTAGTTCCGGTGCAGGAGGATTATGCGCAGTACGAATACCGTTCACACCCATCTCCCTGAGTATCTCGAGCTGCCGTTCAATGGCCCTTGTGTTGACGGCCACACCGAGGCAACCCAGATCGTGATGCAGGCAGACTCCTTTTATCTTCGTCGATTCCCCGTTAAGGAAGAAGCCTTTTTGTGCATCGAACGTGAAATAGCGGATTCCGAGCGGGGTCACATATTCATCGGTCTGTTTGTCGTCCACGAAAATACGGGTGACTACCTCGTACAAACAGGGATTTTCAAGTGTCCACAATACCGGCTCCCGCACAAAGAGATCCTGTTCGATCTCTTTGGAAGAGCCGGCAGCCAGTATACCCGAAACTGAAGCCGAAGCGACCTGTTTGCCCGAACCGTCTACAATAGATGTCTCAGTTTTTAGATTCACTTCTTGTGGCATTTCGTTTTTGACGGTTGTTTTTACATTCACAACGGCATTATCTTCTGTAATCTCCGGCGTCGTTACATATACTCCCCACAGATCAACATACACCGGATCAACGCTGGTCAGCCATACATTCCTGTAAATACCGCATCCCGAATACCACCGGGAATTGGGTTGCTCACTGTTGTCCACCCGTACCGATATGACATTTTCCGTATCAAATTTCAAATGGGGAGTAAGGTCATACCGGAACGATATGTAGCCGAACGGCCGGTGTCCGAGATGGATGCCGTTGATCCATACATCGGAATTCATATAGACGCCGTCGAAATCAATGAATACCTTTTTCCCTTCATAGGATTTATCAAGTGAGAACGATTTCCGGTACCAACCGATCCCGCCGGGCAGGGCTCCGCCACCGCTTCCCGAGGGATGATCCTCACTGAAATCACCCTCAATCGCCCAATCGTGGGGCAGCTCCAGTTCCCTCCAACCGTTATCATCAAATGCCGCACTGTCTGCTTCAGGAATATCTCCCAGGTAAAAACGCCACCCATCATTGAAATTCTCGGTTTTGCGAGGGTTCCGGGTGCTCTCCCGACAGGCATTGAATCCGGTAACAACAACGCCGAGCAATAGTATTATGGCAATAGTGTTTTTCATTTTCCTAAAGGTATCTTTTGTGCCGCACCTGTATAAACGACTTCAATTCCTTTTATATCGGGGTTTACGCCCTGCGGTACATTTTTATCGACATAGACTACATTGAACCTGCGTTCCTGCAACATCCCTTCGAACGATCCTTCCCTGTCACCTATTACAAGGGTCTTGGTCGCATCGTCGTAGTTAAATCGGATAGTAGCATACGCTCCTTTTTCATAATTGTAATTCACGCCTTCGTCTTCATAGAGAGAGAAGGTTCCGTTTTTACCTGCAAAAACATATAATGTGATATTTTCAGCCTTTTTCTCATCGGAATACTGAATTTCAGGGCCGAACGGGATAATAGCCCCTTCTCTCACGAACAGCGGCATACGGCTATACGGGGCATCTACCCGTTGTTTTTGTCCCCCTTCAATGAATTTTCCGGTATAGAAATCGTACCAACCGGTGGTGGCAGGGAAGTAAACTTCACGGTTGGTTGCCTTATATTCATACACGGGGCAAACCATCAACATATCCCCGAACATATACTGGTCGCCGATATCATTGACTTTCGGATCTTTGCCGTGATCCATGACCAATGCGCGCATGATGGTGTAATCGTTGAAATAAGTCATTCCGGCCAATGAATAGATATAGGGCATCAAACGATATCGGAGTTTATTGTAATAGACCATGGATTGATAGGCGGGATGGTCCTCAGGAGCGATATTGAACACCTCTCTGTAGGGGAACTGTCCATGGGAACGGAACAACGGCACAAACGCCCCGAATTGCGCCCACCTTGTGTTTAATTCGCGCCATTCTTTCAAATCCTCATTTTCAATTCCTGTAGCATTGTAGTAATGCTGTGCCTGTTCATATCTTTTTTCCACACAAAATCCACCGATGTCCATTGTCCAGTATGGTATGCCGGATAAAGCAAAATTGAGTCCGGCGGAGATCTGCGCTTTCATATCTTCCCAGCGGGTACCGATATCCCCGCTCCAGACTGCAGTCGAATAGCGCTGAATGCCGGTAAAACCGGAGCGTGTCAACAGGAATACGCGGTTATCGGGGTTTACACTCCTTTGTCCGTCATAAATGGCTTCGGCATTTACCAGTGAATAGGCGTTGAAGTATTTTGTGGATGGGCCGAGGGCAGTAGGTCCACATAGTAGCTTCCGGTAATCCATGTCGGTATTATCCTGGATGTTCGGTTCGGAAGCATCCATCCACCAGGCATCGATGCCGAGTGAATAGAGGTTTTCTTCCAGTTGTTTCCAGAAGAGTTTGCGTGCACCTTCGGCGTAGGCATCATAAAATGAGCCGATATAACCTTGCCCGATCCAATCGCGGATACTATCCTTTACCGCTTGTTGATACATCCACCCGTTTTTGTCGAATTCCTTGTAATGGTCGGTGTTCATATAAAATTTGGGCCATACGGAGATCATGATCCGTGCGTTCATTTCATGTATTTTGTCGACCATCCCTTTTGGATCGGGGAATCGTTCCTCATCGAACTTGTGGCTACCCCATTCCGGTTCAGGCCAGTAACTCCAATCCTGTACAATATTATCAATGGGGATATTTCGTTTTCTGAATTCTTCAAGGGTTTCCAGTAATTCGTCCTGAGTTTTGTAACGTTCCCGGCTTTGCCAGAACCCCATCGCCCATTTGGGCATGACCTGCGATTTTCCGGTAAGGGTCCTGTATCCGCTGATCACATCATCCATACTGTTCCCCGCTACAAAATAGTAATCGATACCGTTTCCCATCTCGCTCCAAAGCGAGAGTTTATTCTGCTCTTCATCGGAAACCGGACTCAACGCTTTTAATGCTATATAAGATATCCCGCCGTCAGGTTCCCATTCTATCCGGATAGGCACTCTCTCTCCTTCCCGGAAATTATATTCAAACTTATAGCTGTTGGGGTTCCATGCGGTACGCCAACGTTCCTCCACCACAGATTCATTGTTTATATACACTTTGGTATAACCGGCATAATGGAGGAAGAACCGGTATAATCCGCTTTCGGGAGCTTCTATTTCGCCACTCCACACAACGTTGGAATGATTCAGGTCAAAACCTTCGGGAAAATTTTTCAGTAGCGGTATAAACTGATAATCAAGCTTGTTTTCTTTACGTACAATTGTTTGACTCGGATCCCTCTTCTTTGAGTAGACGGCAGTGAGTCCGCCTTCCGACCCATCGGTTCCGTAGAGCCTGAACTGATCCAAATCTGCATAATCGCGTACATCGCCGAATTTACTCAGGGAATAATTATCCCATACTATTCCATAATTCTTATTGGAAATGACAAAAGGTACCGATACTTTGGTATTGTACTGGAAAAGCGATTCGTTCTTTCCTTTATAATTAAAGTCGTCGGACTGATGCTGTCCCAGGCCGTAGAAGGCTTCATCGTCAGGCGATTCGAACAACTGATGTACTGTATAGCCCTTTGTTCCCTCTACTTCTATTGGTGTAAATGTTTTTCCTCCACCTATGTTTTCCCGAAGAATATACTCACCTTTCTTATTGAGGAATATTATCTCCCCGGTAGTTTTGTGAACAGTCACATCCAGAGAATCGGTGGAAAGGATAAACATCTCCTTTTTCTCTTCTACCTTGAAATTATCCGACATTTTTAATCCGGGTTTTATAATCAGGCTTTTATCGTCAGAGAATTTTTTTTCCGGTGTTGCCGAAACATGAATAATTTTCTCGTTGACTACATTCAACCGGATTGTTTTCACTCCCGAACTGTTCTCTTGTTTAATATGGACGATCACTCCATTTTGAGTCTTCTCCAAACCGGCTGTTGTGCAGGAGAAAAAAAAGAGGGTACTGAATAATATAAAAAAAATGCGCTCCATGTATTATAATTATTTTTTGTAAAATTAATCATGATCTACATGCCGGCATCTTCTCCCTGTTAGCACTTGCTATCGCTTTTGATAACACAGGGGGTTGTTTTGTTTCCGTAAGGGATGTTAAATGTTTACAGAGATGTTTCGGGTTTATTATCGGAGTATAAGGATGGGTTATTTTGGTATTGAGAGGGTAAAATATCAAACTCTTCTTTGAAGTATTTGCTGAAGCTTTTAGGATTGTTGAATCCCACCTGGTATGCTATTTCGGAGATATTTAACTGGCTTTCCCGTAATAATTGGGCGGCACGTTTAAGACGGATGATGCGAATAAACTCAATAGGGCTTTTCCCGGTGACCGATATCATTTTCTTGTAGAGATGTACCCTGCTTATCCCGAGCTCCTTGCTCAATCTCTCGACCGAAAACTCACTGTCGTCAATATTATCCTCTACCAATTTTATGGCATTCTTAATTAATTTTTCATCCAACGGAGTGATGGTTATTTCAGCAGGTTCGATTTTTATTTGATTTTTGAATCTGTTTTGACGATAGGATCTTAACTCCAGTATTTTATTAATCCTCAGCAATAAAATATCAAAATTAAACGGTTTTGTAATATAATCGTCGGCACCGGTTTCAAGTCCCCGAAGTTCCTGTTCCTGGGCTGTATGTGCCGTGAGTAGAATGAGGGGAATATGCGATGTGCGTACGTCATTTTTTACTTTTTCGCATAGTTCATATCCATCCATTTCGGGCATCATCACATCGCTGATAATGATGTCAGGAGAAAATTCAAGAATTTTTTCCCATGCTTCTTTCCCGTTGGATGCGTCGAGTAGCGAAAATTCTGTTTTCAACGTATCTTTCATAAAATAGCGGAAGTCATCGTTATCGTCCACTAAAAGGATCCGTATTTCATTCCTTTCCGGGGCTTCGTCATTTTCCCCGGTACTTACCACATCTCCCGGGTTTTCTATCTGTTTCTCTTTAGTTACTTCGGGTTGTGAAACAATATATTTCAGCCTGTCAACCGGAAATTGAAGAACAAACATACTTCCTTTGGGCGCGTTGTCGTATACGTGAATGGTTCCTTTACAAATAGAAACAAATTCTTTTACGATATGTAATCCGATACCGCTTCCGGGAAAATCTTCGTTTTTTGTTTTTCCCTGATAAAAACGTTCAAAGATCCGCCTTTTCTCGTCGTCTTTTATCCCAATACCAGTGTCTATTATTCTGATCTCTATTTGTTCAGGATCGGTCTCTCCGTTTTTAGGTAAAAGTTTTACCAATACATCCACAGTTCCGTTTTTTTCGGTAAATTTTATCGCGTTAGAGAGAAGATTCATCATTATCTTTCTCATTTTGTCTTCATCGAATACCATTCTCAACTCATCTACCGATGAGAAAAAGGTCAACCGGATATTCTTCTTTTCCGCATATTCGGTGAAATAGGTGAAGGAATTTTTCAAAAACGAGATAATGTCCCCATAGGATAAATTCAGGGAATGTTCATTCACATCGCTTTTTCTGAAATCCAGTAACTGGTTCACCATATTCAACAGTCGTATGGCATTTTTGTGTATCAAAGAAAGCTGGTGTTTTTGATGGTCATCTGCAACGGACTTCATCATATTTTCCAACGGAGATATGATCAATGTCAGAGGTGTGCGCAATTCGTGACTGACATTGGTAAAGAAACGAAGTTTCATTTCATCCATTTCATGTTTCCGTTGTGCTTCCAGTTCTATTTGTTTCATTTTAAACTTCTGTTGTTCGTTTCTTATGATCATATACCGGGCCAGTAACAGGATAGAGATCAGAAGAAGAGCATAGAAGATATAGGCGCCGGCAGACAACCAGAATGGAGGTTTTATACGGATTTGCAGTGCTGTGGATTCTTCACTCCAAAAGCCGTCACTGTTTGCGGCTTTTACCTTAAGAGTATATTTTCCCGGAGCGAGATTGGTGTAAGTAACACTGTGGACGCCATGGTCGGTTAATAACCAATCCGTATTGAATCCTTCCAACATATAGGCATAGGTTGTTTTTTCAGGGAGCACATAATTCATGGCGGAAAATTCGACCGAAAAAACATTTTGCCCGTATTTGAAGGTGACTTCTTTTACCCGATTCAGCTCCGATGACAGGATCTTATTCCCGTTATATTCCGCTCCGACCAAAACATCCTCATTGAACAGTTTCAATCCGGTAAAAAGGACTTTGGGTTGTGAAGTATTATAGCGGATATTTTCCGGATTAAATATATTGAATCCGTTGGTCCCTCCAAGCAGAATTTCTCCATCGGGAGATTTGAATACTGAACGTAAATTAAACTCGTGGCTTTGCAGGCCATCCACTTCACTGTAATTCACAAAAGAAAGATGATATTCGTCGGTTTTTGAATCGGTATGGACAATGATATTGGATACGCCGTTAGAAGTAGTAATCCACATATTATGCTGATTATCTTCAATAATTCCTGAGATTACATTATCGGTAAGTCCGTCGCTTTTATACAATTGGGTGATTTTATCCTGTTTGGGATCCCAGATATTCAGTCCTTCCCGGGTTCCCACCCAAATAAGTCCGCGGCTGTCTTCATACACCTGATTCACGTTCAGATTAGTAAAGGATTGATCCCCTTTCCGGTTGCCCAGTAATATCTCACAATGTTCGGTCTTTATATCGAAAATAGTGATTCCGATAGCGGTTCCGAGAATTAATTTATCGTTTGTACCCAAAAAAAGCGAGGATATATATTCCGAAGATAGTTGTTGTTGTGTACTGTTATTGAATGTGGTGAATTGCCTGTTATCCGGATTGAGTTTTTGCAGTCCGTTTCCCAATGTCCCGATCCAGATCATTCCGGACTGGTCTTCTACAATTGACCAGACATTATTGTTGGCAAGACTATTCGAGTCGTTTGGGTTATGACGATAGTGAATAAACTCTTTTCCGTCGAAGCAATCCATCCCCGACAAGTAGGTGCCGATCCATAATTTTCCGTTTTTGGCAGCACACAGGCTGACGATCACGTTATCGGTCAAAGAAGAGTTCCCGGATGAATAATGGTTATAAATAGGATACGATTCGTCCCTGGTATCTAAACGGACCAATCCGCTTCCGTTTGTGCCGATCCAGATACTCCCTTTGTCATCTTTAATAATGGAATTTACATCGGGTTTGAAGTTGTCAGCCTTTTTGAAATAATTGAGATGTTCAATGCCGAATTTGTAAATACTTTCACTGTAGTAAGATATTCCGTTTTTATAGGTGCCGATCCAGATGATGCCTGTGTTGTCGGGATAAATACAATTAATGCTGTTGTGTGCAATGCTTCGTTTATCGTAAGGCAGGTTCCGCAAATTTGTCAACGTGTTGGTTTTTTTATCGATAATATCTATTCCCCCATGGTCGGTTGCCATCCAGATCAGCCCGTTGGGATCCTGGATAATATCCTGGATCATGTCACTTGACAATAAAAATGGAGAGTCACTGTGTTTTGATCCCAGATGCTTCCATTCTTTTTGCCGGGAATAATATAACCAGGTTCCAAGCGGTATATCGGAATAGATCCATACGTCGTTGTCTGCATCGACAAAGGCCTGATAATTATGAGTATTGCCTTTCTGTTGTTGTTGAATATAGCTATCTGTATAAGTGATCCGTAAACTACTTTTGTCCATATATTGAATAAGACCGGATTGAAAAACAAACAGATAACTCTCTTCCGCTTCTTTTATATCGGTAATAATCCCGCTGCTTAATTGTCCCGTTTGCCCGTTTTGAGGGAAGAATACCGATTTGCCTGTATCCGGCTGGTACTTGTAAAATCCGAATGAATTTGCATAACACCACATATTTTTATCTTTATCGATAAAAATAAGATCGACCGGGTTTGTTATACCCATTTCATTTAACAGAATCTGACTTCTTTCGAATTTTTCTTTGTCGGGATTGAACACTACGTACCCATCAGCTGTATGGATCCAAAGCTGTCCGTTTATATCTTCCTGTACATTGCTGACCCAATTATCCGGTAATGAATAGTTGTCACTCGGACTGTGAAAAAACACTTTAAATTTATATCCGTCATACCTGTTTAAGCCCGATGCGGTGGAGAACCACATAAAACCCTTACTGTCTTTGAAAATATGATTAATTTGATTGTGGGAAAGTCCGTCACGAACCTCCAGTTGTTTAAAGAGAAATGGCGATTGTCCCAAAAGAGATGGGTAACAACAGAGAAAAATAGGAAAAAGTACAATAAAACGGAATAATCTATTCATTGGTTCAATCTTTATGCAGAGCAGTTTTCCTCAAATCACTGATTGTTTACTTCACAAACATAATAAAAAATATTTGTTCTTTATACAATTATTTAAAATTTTGATACAGACTCTGTTATTAAAAAAATATCCCGACAATTTATGCCGGGATATTTTTTTAATAATATAAATAGGTTATTTATACTAACTTATCGATTTTCTCTGTAAAAATAGTTTTGGGACCTGCACCGACCAGCTTGTCTACCACTTTACCGTTTTTAATGAAAAGTACGGTCGGGATATTACGGATTCCGTATTTGCCGGTTGTTTCGTCATTCTCATCCACATTCAGTTTGCCCACAACCACTTTATCCTTGTATTCTTCACCGATCTCTTCGATGATGGGTCCGATCATTTTGCAGGGGCCGCACCATTCAGCCCAGAAATCTATGACCACCAGTTTGTCTGTATCCAATACTGAGTCAAGGGTTGCATCTGTAATTTGAAGCGCCATAATTTGTCTTTTTTGTTATTATTTATTAGTTGATTTTAAAGTCGATAGATAAATTATTCTTTAAGTAATCGATGAACCTTTTATTTACTTGAATTTTAGCTGGCCGTGAAAACAGCTGAATTCTCATGTGCGGTTCTTCACCAATAATTTGGAAATATAACAATGAATTTCCGGAATTGTTTTTCACAAGTGCCGATAATTCAGCCACGGAGGTGTCATCTATTTCTGAAAGAGGAATTTGCAGAGTGATCTTCGACACCAGCTTGTCTTTCACTTCGGATAACAGGGAGATGGAGGATATTTTTACTTCCATCTCTCCCTCCCGGTAACGTCTGGGTTGTACTTTTCCCTCAATATAGATAGAGAGTCCGATACGTGCGTATCTGCCGAAGTTTACACTGTCTTCACTGAAAAGTGCGATCTCATACTTACCGGCATAATCTTCCAGTTTGAAGATAGTGTAAGGCGAGCCTCTTTTGGTTTGTCCCTCGCGTACTGCTGTGACGATACCACCAAAGGTGATATCTTTCCCATTGAGCGAATCGAGATCCTGTAATTGCTGTGTGTCGGCATTACATACATACTTGAGAATAAACTCATATTCATCTAAGGGGTGTGCCGAGAGATAGATACCAATCAGTTCCCGTTCTTTGTTCAGCCTTTCCAGATCCGACCAACGGGCAGCCTGGGGTATTTCGGGACGGGCTATCTGGAAAGAGGTATCGTCGCCGAAGAGCGAATTCATTGCTTCAATCTTGTCTTGTTGGTATTTATTGCCGTAACGGATGAGGGTCTCCAGAAAATCCTCACCCTTATTGTTCTGCGCTACAAATTGTTCCCTTTGGATACCCGGGAAAGAGTCAAAAGCCCCGGCCATTGCTAACGCTTCGATATTCTTTTTATTACAGGAAGAGAGGTTCACTCGTTCCACAAAATCGAAAATGTCTTTATAGCGGCCGTTCTGCTTACGTTCTGCAATGATATCGTTTACCGCATTTTGTCCCACACTCTTAATGGCTGCTAATCCGAAACGGACATCACCCGCATCGTTGACAGAGAATTTCAGCATCGACTCATTCACGTCGGGTGGTAATACTTTGATGCCCATCGCCATACACTCATCCATGAACTTGGTGATTTCTGTAATGTTGTTCAGGTTATTGGAGAGTACCGCCGCCATGTATTCCGACGGGTAGTTGGCTTTGAGCCATGCTGTCTGGTAAGCTACCCACGAATAACAGGTTGCGTGCGATTTATTGAAAGCGTAGGATGCGAATTTTTCCCAGTCATTCCATATCTTGTTGAGCACTTTGGCATCATACCCATTTTTAGTACCTCCTGCGATGAATTTTTCCTTCAGCGCCGTCATCTTGTCGATCAGCTTCTTTCCCATCGCCTTACGCAACTCATCCGATTGTCCACGAGTGAAATTGGCGAGCAAACGGGACAGGAGCATCACCTGTTCCTGATAGACAGTAATTCCGTAGGTCTCATCCAGATATTTTTCCATGATGGGAATGTCGTATGCGATCTCCTCCCTGCCGTGCTTACGGGCCACAAAAGAAGGGATATAGTCCATTGGACCCGGACGGTAGAGGGCATTCATCGCTATCAGGTCTTCAAACTTACTGGGTTGCAATTCTTTGAGATACTTTTGCATACCTGCCGACTCAAACTGGAAGGTACCGGTGGTCTGTCCGTTGCAATAAAGCTTGTAAGTAGTCTCATCGTTCATATCGATGGCATCGATATCCACTTTTATACCTCGGTTCTGTTCGATGATGGAAACCGCATCTTTAATAATGGAGAGGGTTTTCAATCCAAGGAAGTCCATCTTGATCAATCCTGTCTCCTCGATCACAGACCCTTCATATTGTGTTACCAACAGTTTCTCTTTGGTCTCTTTATCTTCTGCCGTACTGATGGGGACCACATCAGAGATGTCAGTCTGGCCGATGATTACACCGCAGGCATGCACGCCCGTGCTTCGTACGTTCCCCTCGAGCATTCCGGCATACTTCAGAGTGCTTTTTACCAGCGGATCGTTACTTTGGGCGGCCTCTTGCAGCTCAGGCACATTCTCGATTGCTGCTTTCAGGTTGATTTTTTTGACGTTAGGTATCCTATCGGGCACGAGTTTGGCAAGCCGGTTCGATTCGGACAAAGGTAACTTGTGTACACGTGCCACATCCCGGATAGACGATTTGGTCGCCATCGTACCGTAGGTAATGATATGAGCTACCTTCTCACTGCCATATTTTTCCGTCACCCAGCGCAGCACTTTCCCTCGGCCTTCATCATCGAAATCGATATCGATATCAGGCATCGAAATTCGGTCGGGGTTCAGGAAACGTTCGAACAGGAGATTATATTTCAGCGGGTCGATATCGGTGATCCTTAAACAGTAGGCTACCGCTGATCCCGCGGCCGATCCACGTCCCGGGCCGACAGCCACATCCATTTCCCGTGCCGCACTGATAAAATCCTGCACAATCAGGAAGTAGCCGGGAAAACCCATAGTCTTGATGGTCTCCAATTCGAATTCGAGTCGCTCCTCAACTTCCGGAGAGAGCGTATCTCCATATCTTTTTTGAGCACCTTTTTTAGTGAGATATGCAAGATAGTCGGTCTCCAACTTGATACGGATCACTTTATCATAGCCTCCCAGGCGATGGAAATTGGCTTCGCCGAATTCTTCGATCAATTCCCTTTCTGAATATTTTTGTTTATAAATCTCTTCGGTACCGAATGTAGGGTCAATAGGGTAGAAAGGCATCAGTGCAGCGTGGTCTATGGAGTAGGACTCTATTTTGGCCGCTACCTCTAGCGTGTTGGTCAACGCTTCCGGGATATCAGCAAAGATACGGTTCATCTCGGCTGTAGTTTTTAACCACTCCTGCTTGGTATATCGCATCCGGTTGGGGTCATCAAAATCCTTTCCGGTACTCAGACAGATCAGCCGGTCGTGTGCATCGGCATCTTCTTCATTCACGAAATGGACGTCGTTGGTCGCGATTATCTTCACATCATATTTCCTGGCGATACGGATCAGTTCCTGATTCACCCTCTCCTGTTTGGGGTAGGTGGTCTGGTCGGCATCAACCCTTTCGGTCTTATGTCGTTGGAGTTCGATATAGTAATCTTCACCGAAAATGCCTTTGAACCACTGCACTGCCTCTTCAGCTTCCTGTATCTGTCCGCTGTCGATTTTCCGGGAGATTTCACCACCAAGGCAGGCTGAGGAGACGATCAGTCCTTCATGATATTGTTCGAGTAGTTCCTTATCGATACGTGGGCGATAGTAAAAGCCCTCGGTCCAGCTCTTGGAGACCATCTTGATAAGGTTTTTATACCCTTGCAGGTTCTTGGCGAGCACGACCAGGTGCCACCCGCTGCCGTCGATCTTCTCCGATTGCAGATGGCGGTTACGGCGTGCCACGTAGCATTCGCACCCCACGATCGGTTTAAAAAGCTTGTTTTCCGTCTCGGTGAGTTTTTGACGGAGTTGCCCGGTCTTCTCTCCACTTTCCCTATTCTTCTCCAGATCGCTTATCTCGCTCTTTATTTTTTTTATTTCTGCGTTTACCGGAGCATTTTTCCTCGCAGCATAATTGAGGAATTCCTTGATGCCGTACATGGCACCGTGGTCGGTCAGCGCCAGTGCCTTCATACCGTCTCCCACGGCTTTATCAATCAGGCGCTGTATGCTTGCCTGCCCGTCGAGCAGCGAGTACTGCGAGTGAACGTGTAGATGTACAAACGGATACATATATTTAGTCGATTTATTTTTATATCTGAGTAGGGCAAATATAGCGAAAGCCGAAAGGTAAGCCAAACTTGTTTTAGCTTACCTGAGGCACATCCTATATTCTACAAATATACGGAAAATCGGCCAAGGTTAGTGGAGTTATTGTCAGAAGTTATCAACGGGTGATGACATCTATTTTTGTAAATTACCAAATATCAGAACTAAGAGCGAAGAACTAAGAATTTTCTTCCATACTCGAAATATTTACGGTAAAGGTGGGAGTTTAAGTATAGCGTTAGATCCCGAAAAGTTTCATTCCGGGATTTTAGAGTTTGTTCATTACGAATTCTTCAAAATTCTCTCGACTGATTACCTCTGTCTTGTTATTTGGATATGCTTCCAGAAAGGAGTTGGCAAAATTTACTTTTTGTGTTCTCCACTTCAATTCGAAAGCGTTTAGCACTCCGTCTTCTTCTTCGATATAATCAATTTCCGCTTTATCATGCGTACGCCAAAAGTATGTATTGGCATATCGTCCCTGATAGTGATTGTTTTTTATCCGTTCAGCAATCAGGAAGTTTTCCCACAAAGCCCCTTTGTCTTGCCTAAAATCAATACCCGCGAAGTTGTTTATAAGTACATTGCGTATGCCGTTGTCATAAAAGTAATATTTCTTACCTTTTTTGATTTCATTGCGCAGGTTTCTACTTAACGCAGGTAATTTAAATATTATAAATGCTTTTTCCAGTAAATCAAGGTATTTCTCAATTGTTGCAGTATCTATATTACCGATTATTCTGGACAGTTCGTTGTAGCTGACTTCGCTCCCAACTTGAAAAGCCAAAGCCTGTAGGAGTTTTTCTATATGTGTAGGTTTACGGATATTATCCAGTTTAAGAATATCTTTGTAGAGGTAACTGTTAGCTATCTCAATAAGTATACTCTTTTCATCCCCCGGATTGTTTACTACTTCAGGATACGAACCAAAAATCAGTCGTGTGTCTAAGAGTCTTTTTGCTTCCAGAATTGATTGTCCTCTTGATATCTCCTTATAACTAAGAGGATAGAGATAAAATGTTCTCTTTCTTCCCGTGAGAGGTTCTGCCATTTTATTTTGCAAATCAAAAGAGGAGGATCCGATAGCAATAATCTGTATCTCAGGGTCGGTGTCGTAAATCAATTTTAATTTCTTGCCAATATCTGAAATCTGTTGGGCTTCGTCCATGACAACCAGTCTGTTCTTTTTCCCAATAAGTTGTAGGAGTTGTGTGCTGGTAGTTGCCGTTTCAAAAGCCTGCAAAATATCAGCTTCATCTACATTCAACCAGACATGGGAAACATCGATTTTAGATAAAATCTCTTTGAGTAGTGTTGTTTTCCCCACCTGACGTGCTCCTAAAAGTAATATAATCTTACCTTTAAAGCATGCATCTAAAATATTTTGTTCTAAATCCCGGTGAGTCATAATCCATAATTTTTTAGACTCAAAAGTAATAAAAAATATTGCTAATCGAAAATTTACGCCTAATTTTTCGATTATAATCTGTAATTTACGCCTAATTTTTCGATTATAATCCTATATTTCGGGGTTGGTCATTTTTATAACTTGTAAAAATGCAATCATTTTTCATGTTCGTTTCATATGGCTATTCGATATAGAATTCCGCATACGTTTTGTATTTCTCATTGGTTCTCTTAAAATCAGGTTTTATATACTCCATGACAATTCTATGTCTACCTTTTGAAAAGAAATTCCAATGGTTGAAGTGTCCTTGTTCAACATTTGTCGACGCACCTGGATTTAGTGTGTATTCTATGTCGGTAAATATCAATATATACTCTTTGTTGTTATGAGTTACAGATTTCGGCAAAGACAATTTTCGCCATAGACACTGGTCGTGATCAAAGAATTCAATATGATATCGTGCTCCCGTCGAGATTGTATCATTTGTATTGTTTGTTATGTTTACCTTTATTTTCTCGGGAAGTGCGGAAAGCTCATAAACCCTTGTATCCGTAGATAATATTACCCTACTGTTGATGTCGTCCGGGATTTTAATTGGTTCAGGCATTCTAAGAAGAAATATGGTAGCCCATAAGCGGTGCCTCGTGCTTCTGAGCCATAAAGAATTACTTCTGCATCGGGAGCAATCCGTTGTAGAACCTTTTTTATAGCCTGTACTATTTCGGGGCGTCTCATTTTATCCGTAATTAATTGGTTGTAAAGATAATATTTTTTTTAAACTGTACAAAGAATCCCTATACTACGATTTATAATTTTACTTTCCCTCCCAAAGTATTAATTAAACGTTATGGAAATAAAATATGTTTTCTCCTAACTATATCATTCACTCTTGACCACTTCTGCAGGATTTTGTATGGATGCCCGCCAGCTTTGCCACGATACGGAAGCGACCGACAATAACAGTACAGCAATGCCTGCCAAGGCGAATATCCACCAGTCCAGTGTGGTTTTATGGGCGAAGTTGGCCAACCATCGCTGCATCACCCACCAGGCAAGTGGAGAGGCAATGATAAAAGCGATGATGATCCTGTAAATGAAACTCATGTTCAGCATCCGGATAATCTGTCCGGGTTCTGCTCCATTCACTTTTCTGATGGCGATTTCTTTCCGTCGCCGTTTGACGATAAACGCCATAAAGATGATCAATCCCAGGTTGGCAATAATAAGGCACAATAGTGAGAACAAGTTAACAAGCCGCCCGGCATTGAACTCATTTCGATAGACTTTCCCATATACATCCTGTAGGAAACTGTAATTGGCAGGGTAGTCGGGATTTACCTTGTTCCATACTTCGTTGAATATCTTTAGTCCTTCTTCCTCTTTACCCGGCGCGAATTTCAGCATAAAACAGTGCCGGAACATTTGCCGTTGCATGATCAATAGCGGGATGGACTCTTCGTAGATATTGATATAGGTAAAATCATCGGTTACGCCGCAGATAGAGCCTTTGTGGATATAATCGAGAGTGCCTTGCGAGAATTGGATGGTTTTCCCGATTGCCTCTTCCGGTGAGTTGAATCCCAGCATACCGAGCGCTTTACGGTTGAGCATATATTGTTCCGTTAAATCGGTTGAGATTTCTTTGTCCATGACGTGATCCATCAACATGTCGAATTCTTCCTTATAAGTCATTTTATAGGGATAGAACACCTTTCCTGCAATGGGTCTTATCCCGAAAAAAGAGAAAAAATCTTCGCCGACCAACAGAAGGGGCAGAGGTACAGGTTCACTTTTACCTTCTACTGTAACTCTGACACCATCGCGAATAGCGGTGCCGGGCAACTGAAAAGCAGTAGTGGCCTGCTCTATCTCAGGTTGTTTCAGGAGTTCTGTTTTCAATAGTTCGTAGCGTTCTTTTACATCTTCGGGTTGTTCCTCAATCACCAGAATATTCTCAGTCTTACCGCCGACCTGCGTTGTTTTTATCAGGTTGATCTGTTTCGATATGCCGAATGAAATGATCACGATAAATATCACAATCGCGTATTGTACCACAAGCATATACCGGATATTGGTAAAGGAAAAACGTGTCGGACTAAGGCTGCTTTTGGTACTGATAAACATCGTGGAGGAGATGCTTGCCAGCGCGGGAATAAGTGATACAAACAAGGTTAGTCCCAAGAAACAGAGAGTCAATCCTAATGTCCCATATGACAAAAACTTGAATGTAGGGAAATGCAGTATAGGCGCAAGATAGTAGGCTGCCATTCCTCCAAGTAGGATAGAGAGCAACCCGATCAGAAAGGCCGGTATCACTTCGTTATAAAAGATGGTAGAAGCATCAGCGCCATTCAACCTCAATAGTTGATAATATCGATTGTTATAAGAGAATAACAGACTGTGATTCAGCCATAAGTTGAAAAGTACCACTACCAGCAATAAGATATTGGCGCCTGCAATCAGATAGATATAATAGATATTTCCATTGAGTTCCATTTCCCGTTGTGCCCGGCTATGGAGGTGGATATCGGTCAGTGGCATAAAATGAACTGTCGCCTTTTCCGGAAGATCTTCGAATGCGTCATAGTGGACTTTAATCTGTTCTTTCACTTGTAAAAGGTCGTTGTTGTCATTCAGTAAAAGGTAAACATATGTCCATTCGGGTACATCATTTCTGCGGTGAAAGAGTAGATCGGTATGAAAATGGGAGTTCTCGGGAAAATCGTTGAAAACACCACTCACAAAAAAAGTCTTTGAATCTACTCTTCGTCCTTCCAGAGAGAGTTCTTTTCCGATAGGATTTTCGTCACCGAATAGTTCTTCTGCCAATGATTGGCTGACAAGGATACTCTCCGGTGATTTCAGGACATGTGAAGGCTCACCCATCATCAAGGAATAGCTGAAGACTTCAAAAAAATTGGGTGAAACCGCATAAAAGTCATGGATAACCCGTTTCTCGCCCTTATAAATCAATATACCTGTATTGGCTTTGGAGATGGATACAAATTGATCAATTTCTGCAATCTTCTCCAGTTCCGATTGCACGTCTTGTAAATAGAGTCGTCCATCTATGGGATTATCTCCATATTGTATAGACAGCCGCACGATCCGGTCGGCGTTTTCATTGAAACGGTCATAACTCAACTCTTTGCGGATATATTGATATGATAGGAGCAGACAAGAAAAGATTATCGACAACCCTAATAGATTGACGATACGCAGGGATCTGCTTTTCGAAAGACGACGGAAAATTACAGTTATGTTCATATCTTTGAACTAAGAACTAAAAAACTAAAAATTAAAAGTGAAAAATTAATTCTCAATCATCAAATCATTACATTATCACATCAACAAATCAGATTACTCTCCTTTCAATGATTCCACAGGATTAGCCCGTGCCGCTTTCCACGTCATATAGCTTACCGAAACCAGTGTGAGTAAAAGCACTGCCAGTCCGGCTACAACAAATACCCACCAGGAGAGTCCGATTTTATAGGGGAAATTCTCAAACCATGTCGTCATGGCGTAGTAGGCAATGGGGCAGGCAACCACGAATGCTATAACCACTCTTTTGAGCGAATCCCTGTTAAGCAGGAGCATTACTTCCTCTTCCGTAGCACCATTAATCTTCCGCAGGGCGATTTCTTTCTCCTTCTGGCGGATCAGGTAGAGCGACATGGCAAATACCCCCATCACCATAATGACAATGGTCAGTAACGTAAAGGCACTCATGATGGATGATGTTTTCTGCACTCTTTTGTAGTTTTGTTGAATTCCCTCATCTACAAACTGCGCTTCGAACAGTTCCCCTCCGGTATATTGGATATATTCTCTTTCGATGCGTTTTGCCGTACTGTAATAATCGGCTCCCGGCGTCATCTTCACGATAATATCCCAGGGTTCTTCATAACTTCTTCGCCAGCGCATACGTAGCAGGTTGTACTCCCGCTCGAGGGTGCGTATTTTGAAATTGTTGAAAATACCCGCGACCTGCGCTTTTTCCTCTCTACCCCAAACACGGAATGTGTGTGTTACCGGATCCGCATGCACGGCCTTGTATGACTTTTCGCTCAGCCACCACGTCTCTTTCGTAGGCGGAATACCGGTCGGTTCAATTGTAATGCCGTATATTTGAAAGAATGTCGAATCCACATAAAATTCCTGAAAACTGAACTGCTCACCGTCTTGCTCATATGAGTTGTTGTTGCCGCCGCCAAGAGGTGTCCCACACGAAAAGGAGACCATATCCACGCCCGGGATTCCCAGAAGTTTTGCTTTAAATCCCTCTATCTGTGTTGTGTCGAGTCCGCTGTTGTCTACTTCCAGGATCCCCTCACGGTTGTATCCTACGTCGTAATTGATTAGGAAATCGGATTGGCGCTGTATAAAAATAGCACATATAAGCAATGTAATTGCCACCGTATACTGGAATATAATCAATCCTTTGGAATAAGATGATTTCACTTTCCGGGAGAACATTCCTTTGACTATTTCGAGCGGATCGAAGCCGGAAATGATAAGTGCTGGAATAATACCTGCAATGAATGAAACAATAACCAGAAAAAGGATAGAAACGGCGATCATAGCTGGTGTAAATTGATGCGCCATGTCAAGAGAGGTGTTCAGTACATTGTTGAAGAAAGGCTCGGTAAGGAATGCCAGCAATAATCCGAAAAGAAAGGTGACGGTGGTTATCAGTAGTGATTCGGCAAGTAGTTGGGAAATCAGCTTGGCTTTACTGCTGCCCAACAATTTTTTGATGGCTGACTCCTTGCCACGGAATCCCGCCTGGGCTACCGTTAAGTTGATATAATTCAACAGGGCAGTCACCAATATCAGGATGGCAATTGCCATATATATGGTGATTGTAGTCCGGCTATTGCTTTTCAGCGCGCCATACCCTGAATAGGTGAGTGTAAAATAGGCCTCTTTCAAGGGAATGATATTTACCGATTTCCCAAATCCTCTTTGGTAAAACCAAAAATTCTCCTTGAACAAATCGAGCAATACGGACGCTTTTGATGTAAAATCGGCCCCTTCCTTTTCGAGAAAAAAGACTGTGAATCCGAAGTTATTATTCGTTTCGAGTATCTGGCTACCCCAGTATTGAGTGATAGAGTTATAGTTGACGAGTATTTCTGCTTCGGGAATAATGGTGTTTTCGGGTATATTCTCCATTATTCCGGTAATGGAGTGTTCGATATTATCGATAAAGAGGCTCTTGCCGACCGGATTTTCATTGCCAAAGTGTTGGGTGGCAAAACTATGGCTTACTACGACACTTTGGTGTGATTCCAGTACATGCGCAGGATCTCCTTCAAGCACTTTAAAAGAGAAGGTGTGAAAGAAAGTAGAGTCGGCGAATAAAGCCTTTACTTTTATCTTATCAAACCCTTTTTGCCCGAGTGCCACTTTGCGTGAAAGCACGCGTGTGAACGATTCCACTTCAGGACAATTGTCCTTTACAAACTGTGCTACTGGATTTCCCAGCATTGATTCGGTACCGTTTGCAATCAGGAAAATACGGTTCTTGTTCTCCTGGAAATCATCCACCGATAGCTGCTGTTTGACATACAATCCCAGAATGATGACGAACATCAGTGAGATGGAAAATCCGACGATAGAAACAAACGTGTAGAGTTTGTTACGCGAAAGGAGTTTCAAATAGGTTTTTAAGTTGGGCATATGCTTTAATTGAAAATTGGAAATGGACAATTGAAAATGGATCAAGATTTTCAATTGTCCTTGAGGTTACGCTTATTACCGATATTTGTTACATCTGCACCTCGGTGACGATCTGGCCGTCGAATAGGTTGACGATGCGATGTGCAAACGAGGCATCGTGTTGGGAGTGGGTTACCATCACGATGGTAGTTCCTTCCCGGTTCAGTTCGGTAAGCAAGTCCATCACATCCTTGCCGTTTTTGGAATCGAGGTTACCGGTCGGCTCATCAGCAAGAATCAGTTTGGGATTGGCGATCACTGCGCGGGCGATGGCGACACGCTGTTGCTGGCCTCCCGAAAGCTGGTTGGGAAAGTGTCCTGCACGGTGGCTGATGTTCATCCTGCGGAGTACTTCCTCCACCCGTTTCTTGCGTTCGGAGGTTTTTACCTTGAGATAGGTGAGCGGCAATTCCACGTTTTCGTATACCGTCATCTCTTCGATCAGGTTGAAACTCTGGAATACGAATCCGATCTGTCCCTTACGGGTCTGGGTACGCTCTTTTTCTTTGAGATGTCCCACTTCCTTACTGTCGAGCCAATATTCACCCGACGTGGGGTTGTCCAATAGCCCGAGAATATTCAACAGCGTGGATTTACCACAACCCGACGGCCCCATGATGGCCACGAATTCACCCTCTTTTACTTCCATCGAGATATTGTTCAACGCGATGGTTTCTACCTCTTCGGTACGGAATACTTTTCTTAAATCGTTAATCTTGATCATAATTGTTATTTTATTTAGAAGTTGTTTGTTATTTTGTTAGAAGTTAAGAAGTGGGAAGGTGGGAAGGTGGGAAGGTGGGAGAGCGGGAAAGTAAGAAAGTAGAGTAGAGAAACCCAACTCCCCAACCAAAATCCCAAATTCTTCATTATTAATTATCATCATCACATCATCGAATCATCACATCAACTTACTCTTTCTTCAACGCATTCACGGGGTTCTGAGACAAAGCCCACAGTGTTACACCCGATGTAGCCAAAATGGCGACGATACATTGAATCAGCAAGGGAATTATAAACATTGTCCAGTTCAATGAAGTATGATGGGTGTACTCGTTCAGCATATTTGTGCCGATATAATAGATGACGGGGATGGCTATCACTCCGGCAATCACAATCCATCTGATAATATCTCCCGTCAATAGGGTGAATATTGACTCGGAGGTCGCTCCGTTGATCCTGCGGATCCCTATTTCCTTTGTCCTGCGGACCGTTGTATATAGATGTATGGCTACCAGTCCCAGCATGGCGATGAATATCGAAAGCAACGATGCCAGCGTGATTATCTTTGCCGTGGTGTTGAAAGTTTCAAACTTTTGGGCATAGATATCTTCGCTCCATCTTGCGTTCGGGATAAAATAGCGATCGAATTGATGGAAGACAGCCAATGTCTTTTCGAGTACCTGTTTGCGGTCTGTCCCCTCCTTGAAACGGATATATATCAAACCTCCACCACTTATCTTGCTCAAGGCGATCGGTGCAATTTTTTCTGCGGGGTCGGCATAGCAAAAATCTTTCGTGACACCCACTATCTCGGTAATTCCTCTTGTGTACATCACAGATTTTCCGACAACAGGGGAGGATATCCCCAACATCCTGACGGCAGCTTCATTCAACACGATTTGGTTGACACTGTCGGGGGCGTTTTCCTTGAAAAAATCACCTTCAACCAATTGCAACTCCATCAGTTCTGCTATTCCAGGCATAATCCGGTATTCATTGATGCTGTGCTTCGCATCATTGTTGTCGAGCAGACTGATCCGCTGTCCACTACCTCCAATTCCGAAAATATGTGATGCCGCACTTACCTGTTGTATTTCGGGCACGGAGAGCAGTTCCTGTTTTACCGCTTCAAAACTATTGTGGAGCGTATTGTTCAAGGGAATGGTCACTACATCTTCAGGATTAAACCTGATGGGAATATTTTTGAGATAATTGGTCTGGCTATGAATGATCAGGATGAACGATACCAGCACGATGGTAATAATGGATTGAAAAATCACCACGCCTACCGTCAGACTCCGTTTAGAGAACCCGATCCTTTTACCCAGAATATCAAGCGGACTGAAGCGGCTTAGGTAGAGTGCGGGATAAAATGCCGAGAAGACGACGGTCAGCACGAAAAGCCCGATAGCAGACAGGATAAAGGCGGGATTCCATAACTGGGCCATATCAATTTCCCTGCGAATCAATTCGGAGAAAGAGGGAGCAAGTATGACCGTGAGTAGCACTCCGATGATAAAGGCGATCAGTACGATACCCGATACCTCGGAAAAAAACTGCCGGACAATATCGCTTATAGCCGCTCCGTTGGTTTTACGGATACCGATCTCAAGCATCCGTGTTTCTCCCTGCGCGATAAACAGGTTGATAAAGTTGCTGACGGCAAGTAGTAATATAAACAACGCAAGGCCCGACAAGAGCCAGACAAGGCGAAGACTACCTATGCTGCCAATATTGCCACTGACTTCTTCGGAATGCAAATAGATATCGGTCAGTTTATCCGTCTTGCCATAAACTTTCGAGTTGAACGATTCGGCGAAAGCGATGGTGATGATAGTATATTCCTTTTCGATAGCCGCCCTGACATCGTCGAGTGATGCATCCGGCCTGATTAGGTAATAGGTCTGGAATTCCAGTCCCTGCATACCTCCCATCCAATGGCTTATAGTTTCCATGGGAATCAGGGCATCGAAAGTGAAGTGAGTATTGACAGGGAGTTTCTCGACCACTGCCGAGACAACAAAATCCTGATTCATCACTTGCACGATTTGATCCATTGCCTTTTCAGGGCTGCCGAAGATTATCTCGGCTTGCTGCCGCGTCAGTACGGCTGCGTTGTTATTGCTCAATGCCGTTTGGGCATTCCCCTCTATAAACTTCATCTGGAAGACTTCGAAAAATTCGGGATCCACACACAGGGAGCGGACATGCTGAAAGCGCTCCTTGTCGTGAGTTACCTCTACCATCCCTATGTTATAGAGTTGCACAGCCGCTTCCAGTCCGGGAATTTTGGAGGGTAGTTCCGTATACGCTTTGCGCATATTGATCGCGTAATTGGTGATCTGACCTTCCCTTTCCCAGATTGTCAGCAACCGCACAATCCGATCCTTGTTCGCAAAATGTGTGTCATAACTCAATTCATTTACCACAAACAAAATCAGCATAATGGATACTGCCAATCCGATGGCTAATCCGGTAATATTCACCCATAAGAAAAAACGGGTACGTTTGTATGATCTTAGTATGTTCATAATATAATTTTGCACTTAGAAATTAGGAATAAGAAGTTAATTATAGAATTATAAATCATATCTATTGCCTCATTTTAATTCCATCATCAAATAAGCAAATCCTCAAATTATCACATCAGTTTACTCTTTCTTCAGTGATTCAACCGGATTCTGATTGGCCGTTTTAATACAGTTGATAATAACTGCTACCTCAATCAGTATCAGCAATGCCAATGCGCAAATAAGATATTCCCAAAACAGGAACCCCCATTGTTCACTGAAATTCTCCATCCATCTTGTACTGACAAGACGTGTGACGATACATCCTGCAACTACCGCGGGTAGCGCAATATATAGTATATTTTTAGCAAAAAGTCTCAGGATATCGGTCAGCGTAGCCCCGTTGATTTTACGGATAGCGATCTCGGCAGTGCGGTATGAAATTTCATTGTTGATATAACCGATCAATCCGATAAGGGAGACCACCAGTGTGATAAGGGCTCCTATCAGAATGGTATTCCTGAACAGCCGTTCCCTGTCGTAACTCCTTACCACGCTTTCAGCATAGGGTACAAAGAAATTCTCCCGATCCGGTAAGAAGCGGTCTATTGTCTGATTGACGGTTGTAATACTTCCTGCATTGAATTCTTTCAGCTTTACCAGTAGGTAATTTTGGGAATAGTGGAGAATTTCCGGACGATGCCCGGAGAAATGCAATACGGCGGGACGGATATCCTGATTGCCGAAAGAGCTGATGCGTATATCTGGGAATACTCCGACAATACGCGATATGCCTCGATGTTCCGTCACGATTACCTCTCTTTCCACTACATCGTCCCATCCGAGCATTATTTTCATCCTTTCCCTGAAGGATTCGCTTACCAAAGCGCTTTGAAAATTATCCTCCTCGCCGAAATTTCTTCCCGCTATGACGGGTATATTCATCAGTGGCAAAAAATTCTCATCGGCATAATACATTTCCGCAATATTGAACAGTTCCTGGTCGCTTCCTTCGATAAGGACATTATTTCCGGACATATAATAAATCGGTAACTGGGATACGAATGACACACGTTCAATTTCGGAAAGTCGCTCTAACGCGGCTCCCAACGTTTGCTTGCGGGTGCTGTCGACGCCGGACAAGTCGATATATGCTACATTGTGGTAGTCATACCCGGGGTGGTCGTTCACCATATGGTTATACTGTTTGCTGACGGATGCTGTCAATGTAAGCAGGAAAGCCGCCGCTCCAAACTGGACAAACAACAGTGCCAGTTTCCAGCTCTGCTTCATCCGTTTGTTATTGCGGAAGATGGTGGCCAACGGGATACGTTGCAAGGTGCCTACCGGAATAATGACCGATACGATAAATATAATTGCGAGTACTCCTAACAGCAATAAAAGCGCTTTCGGTGAAAAGAGGGACGTGAGTGAAGCACCCAGAATCTCTTCCACGGTAGGTCTGAAAAAGAAGAGCAGCAATGCCGCCAGTAGCAGTGCCAAGACGAAATGCAATAGCGTTTCAGCCGAAATAAGTCGTATGATATTTCTTCCGGACGCTCCGTAGCATTTATTTACGGCGACCTCCTTGCTTCGCTGCAGCAACGCGGTGATGACGATAAGCAGGTAATTCAGTACGGTAGTCAGCAACAGTGCAAAAGCGATAATACTTAATACCAGTGTGATATTCTTCACCTCTTTTGAATTGCTATGAAGTGAGGTCAAGGGGGACAATGTATAGGTAAGTTCTAATCCCGACTCTCTTAGCCTTTCCAGCGGTTGATGTCTTTCCTGCATTTCACGGATAGCAGGCGTCAGGCTTTCGGGTGTAATACCAGGCTGTAATTTTACGTAAGCTCTGTAACGGTCGTTTCCCAGCCAGTTATCTCTCCCGTCTCCCGTAAAATGACCGATGGATTCCAATGAAATAATGGCATCATAGCGATTATAACTGTTTTCCGGAATATCTTCAAAGATACCACTGATAGTGATTTCCTTACCGGGATGGGCCTCCAGTTGAATGATCTTACCGATCGGGTCTCCACCCATCTTTTTTGCCAATGAATGGGAAATAAGTGCGTACAGCGAGCGAGATAGTGTCTCTTCTGCATTCCCGGCAATCATCGGACGGGGGAAGATATCGAAAAAATGTTCGTCTGCCATAATAAAGTTACCTTTATAGCGGTTCTTTTCTTGCGTGTAGAAGGCACCTTCACCGTCCCAATCAAATCCGGTAAAGCGTGTAGCGGCTACAACACCGGGGACTTCGGCTTTCATCCCTGGTGCGACTGCGCCACTCACCTGACCGAAGCCGCGGGGTTCATCATTGCGGATGATGCTGGTCTCGATCCGGTAAATCCGTTCGTTGTCGGGATAGAAATCGTCGTAGTTCTGCTCGAAGCTCACTTTTGAGAGAAGCACTAAGCCTGCTGCCAATCCTGTCCCCAAAGAGAGAATCTTGATAAAATTGTTCTGTTTTTTTCGAAACAGGTTGCGATAAGCTAATTTCAGGTTGTTCATATTGTTTTTTTAAGAATCAAGAGCCAAGAATCAAGAATCAAGACTTTTTTAGATTTTAGATTTAGGAGTTAGGATTTGATAATTCACACACTCCCTTTTTCTCCAATCTATCATTAGTCTTATTGGCAGATTGGCATATTACTCATTATCAAATCACCGAATCAACACATCATTTTACTCTGTTTTCAATGAATTCACAGGGTTCACCGTCGCAGCACGCCAACTCTGTCCGCTTACAGTCAATACTACGATCAACAGAACGATAATGCCTGAGAGCGGGAAAATCCACCAATGCAGGGGTGCCTTATAGGCAAAGTTCTCCAGCCATTTTGTTATGGCGTAGTATGCCACCGGCGTTGCAATGACAAACGCGATACAGAGTTGTACCAAAACCGTACGGTTCAACATAAATAGTATCTCTTTTTCTGACGATCCATTGACTTTGCGAATAGCTATTTCCTTCGATTTTGATTTCGCGTTAAACAGTATCAGGCCGTAAACACCCATAACGGCTATCGCCACGATGACTAATCCGAAAATAGCGATCAAGAAGGCCATATTTGTTTCGGTCTTGTATAGCTTATCCATCTCCGCATCCAGAAAGTGCACTTCGAACGGGTCATTGCTGAACTTTTTCCAGGTACTCTCAATATAATCCAAACTCCCTTTTACGTCGTTGCCCGAAAGCTTGATCATAAAAGTATTGAAGTTATGCCATTTGCTAAGGACACCGAAAGCCATTGGGGAGATATTCTCGTGCAGCGTCTCGAAATGGACATCTTTGGCGATTGCCTGTATGCGCCCCGGTCCGAACGCGTCGAAATCTTTTCCTACAATCTCGTTTGTGAATTCATATTTCTGCAGGAACGTTTCGTTGACGACGATCTGTGACACGACGGAATCCATCTGTTCCGGCTTGCGCCCTTCGAGAATCTCTATACCGAAAAAATCGAAAAACCGGTCATCGACCGACCATACCCTGAGGCTGATCTGTTTCCCTTCAAACTCCCTTCCCCACGACATTCCTATTCTTCCGGGTATGTCGCGTGTAATGGTATAGTCTTTTATGCGTGAATCGCGCAGCAGTTCCTGTCCGAAAGTCTGCGCTTCGCGGCCAAGCCCTGAAAGAGGTACATACACCACGTTCTCTTTGGGTATTCCCCAATCGTAGTGCAGCATATAGTCGTTTTGTTGTTTGATGAACAGGGTTACACCGATCAGGCTGATGGCTGTGGCGAACTGGAGAACAATCAGTATATTACGCAGTTTCACACTTCGCTTGTTCAACGAAAAAGATCCTTTCAGCGCTTCCGATTCGTCAACTGAGGTACAGTAACGCATCGTATAAAGCCCTACAAGAAAGGATGCGATGAGTAAAACCAGAGACACGGTTGTCAGCAATGGAAGATGATGACTAAACGAGAGGTCAGCCGCAAATACCTCTTTGGCGAATGTAGAGGTGCGGAGATAAAATATGGCGATCAGGGCGATAACAATTGAAATCAGGGTAAAGAACACACTTTCTGTTGCCACCGTTAATTTCAACTTCGTTTTGTCAACCCCCAGAATCTTACGGATATTGATGCTGCGTACGCGGGCGGGTGCCATCGCTACAGACAGGTTCACAAAGTTTACAAATGCGATAAAAACCGTAATTATTCCTATCGCCAGCAACGTATAGGTTGTGTTGATGCGTTTGCTGCCTCCTTTTCCGGCATTGTTCAGATACAGATCGCCGGGAGGAGTCAGTCGTAATTCGATTCTCTTGTCTGGGTTCTCTTCATTGTGTTTGGCCCATCCTTCACCGAGGATCTCTTTATTGTTCAGCTTTTCCTGAATGGCTGTATGATCCCCCTTGCTTACCAAAAAATAAGAGTTGAAACTCCATTCCGTCTCATCATTTTCAGGCAGGTGGGTAAACAACCCGTTCGGCAAGCTGCTGTTGTCGGGGAAATCTTTATAGACGGCAGCGATCATCAGTTCATTCTTATTATACCGGAAACGCATGGTTTTTCCGACCGGATTTTCATCTCCGAACACGCGTAGGGCCGTTTTTTCGGAAATCATCGCCTTGCCGGGTTGTGAGAAAAGGGCGGTTGTGTCGCCGGATAGAATCTCAGGGGTGAATATGTCAAAGAATCCGGGCGTTGTGCGGGAGAGGTATATTGAATAGGTTTCCGGCGACGTAACACCCTTGTCAATATCGAATTTCTGCTCTCCCCAAAATGCTGCCATACAATAATTTTCAATCTCGGGAGCAGCCTGCGCGATCCGTGCCGGGATCTGAAAGTTTACGTTTGTAGCCGCCGCTCCTGTGTTTACATTGTATTGGTTGAATTGAAGCAGCTTATCCGTGTTTTTATATGACCTGTCATAGGTAAAGTCATAATGTACCTGTATGGCTACAATAAAGAATACGATCAACGCCACGGACAGCCCGACAATATTGATCAGGGAGGATGACTTGAAAGCCTTCAGCAGGCCGAAAAAGTTTTTAAAAATATTCATATGATTACTTTGTAAGTGAAAAACCAAAAGTGAAAAGTGAAATTTCTTTACGTCTAAACTTCTTGGACTTCTTATTCAATCTCACTCAATCTCATTATTCACATTGACTTATTAGCGCATCAATTTACTCCGTTTTCAGTGAATCCACGGGATTGGCGGTTGCGGCACGCCAACTTTGCCAACTCACGGTAGCAAGTGTGATCAACAAAACCGTCAAGCCTGCCAATGCAAATACCCACCAATAGATTGGTGTGCGGTAAGCAAAATTTTCAAGCCACTTAACCACCGCAAAACAGGCTACCGGAATAGCTATGGTAAAGCAGATAAAAAGTGTAATGATATATGTCTTGTTAAATAACGCAAGTATTTCCCCGACGGATGAACCCAATACTTTCCGGATACTGGTCTCTTTACGGCGATATTCACTTTCGAAGATTACTAGGCCGAATACGCCCACTATAGAGATAATAATGGCAATCAGGCTGAACAATGTGATCAACGAACTGAGTTTCCGCTCTTTTTCATACAATTGATTTAACACCATGTCGTAAAAGCGTACATGGAACGGATAATCAGGGTCGATGGCGCTCAGAGCATCCTTCACATGCTGCAAGGCCGCACCGAAATCGCTTCCGGCCTTCACCCTGACATAAGCATAATTAGCTGATGTACCCCAGTTTTGCGTTCCCCAGACATAAAAAGCCATCGGAGCCATTTCGGTACGGAAAGATGCGAATTTTATGTCGGGAATAAACCCCACTATCTCCGCGCCGTTTATCTGGCTGTTCAATTCCAGGTCATATTCCCTGCGGGCTTTCTCGTTGAAGATATACACGCCGTTTTCCGTATCCTTATCGCTTTCCCTGAACCCTCTGCCTTCGACGACATCAATTCCCATCACCTCGGGAAAGTCCGGATCAACGGGAAGACATTGGTATTGAATGTTCCTGCCGCGGTATTCACGCCCCCAGCCCATGTATTGCTCCGAACTCGACAGTAGAAATTGGGCGCAGGTAACACCGTCTATGCCCGAAAAGGAATTTAACTTGTCCGTAAAAACATCACGGTTTTGGTTGATATTCCTGTTTATATCGGTTACAATAAGCGCATCCTTATCGTACCCCAAAGGAGAATTTTGCATGAACCGGTTCTGAAGGTACATGAAACCTGCAACCATCATTAATACCAGCGAAACGACGAACTGAAAGCCAATCAGCATATTTCTCAGCTTTCTGCCCTTGGGTGATAAGCCGAAACTTCCTTTAAGTACCACTGCCGGTTGGAAAGAGGTAATATAATAAGCCGGATAAAGCCCCGACAAAATACCGGTAAAGGCGGACAGCACCGCCGTTAAGCCGATCAGGGCCGGGTATGATTGTAATGTGATGTCCATGTCTACCATATCGGCAACAGGAGACCGCGAAACCAGAAAAACAAGTGCCAGTGACAACGAATAAGCCAGCACGCTGATTAGGACAGCCTCTGCAAGCAATGAAAAACGCAATCCGGTTTCAGTAGCTCCTAATACCTTTTGCGTATTGATACTTTTGATACGCATGGGCGTCTGCGCCATGCTGAAATTCGTGAAGTTGACTCCTGCGATAACCACAATCACAAAAGCAATAGCAAAGAGTATCGCGACGGTTTGCCGGCTTGATTTCGGTGAATTGTCGTATAACACGTCGGTCGTATAATGCAAATCGGGTAGTTGTGTGAATTGAAGCGAAACTTTGCTGAAATCAATGTTAAGATCTTTCGGAAGGCTTTGTCTGAAATTATCATTGAGCAGTGTGCTATCCGCAAGGCCATGCGCATCAAGGCGAATATATACATTATAATTCCAGTTACCCCAGTTATTTATATTTTCATTTTCAGGCATGGCATTGTATATACAATTTTGTAAGGAAGAATTACGGGGGAAATCCCTGTACACACCGCCTATCGTGTAATCATTATTGCCGGGCCGTTTCAATAGCTTGTCCAAAGCCGTTTCGTTCCCGAAAAGTTTCCGTGCCATACTTTCGGGTATCAGCACTTTATCCGGCTCAGACAAGACATCCTCTTTTCCCTCTAATATATCGAAATGAAAGACGTTTGTAAAAGAAGGGGAAACCAATGTACTATTTTCCTTGTAGTATGAAACCGCTCCGGCTTTATCAATACCGAAAAACAATTGTCCCCCAAAAAAAGGATTGCTTATTGCTCCGGCTTCTATATGCGGTGACGATTTGAATAAAAGCTCGGCGAACGGACGGGATACTACGGCTTGTTTTCCTCCACCTTCATGTACGATATCCACACGGTAGATATGATCATAACCTTTTATTCCTTTATCAAAATTGTAGTCGTAATTGACCTGCATCATAATCACGATAAAGGAGGCAAAGGCAACCGATAAACCCAGAATATTCAAGACACTCGCCGTTTTAAAACGGCAGAATGCATGTGTCAGACTTTTTACAATTTGTTTCATGTTACAATTTGTTTCATGGGATTATTTTAGTATCAATTCCTCGGCTGTGCCGAATGTTTCGTAGCTGGAAGTGATCACTTTTTCACCCGGCTCGAGTCCGCTTGTTACCTCGTAATAGTTGGGATTTTGCCGTCCGATGGTGATCCTGCGTTTCACGGCTTTCTTTCCGTCGGGTGTGACGACGAAGATCCATTGTCCGCCGGTGGTCTGATAGAACGGCCCGCGGGGTATCAGGACTGCTTCCACCGGCTGTCCCAATTGCAGGCTGATATAATAGGTTTGTCCGGCACGGATATTGTCGGGACGCTCGCCCTCGAACATGAATTCGGTTCTGAACTGCTTGTCGCGCACTTCAGGAAATACTTTCCGGACACGTAGTGCGAAGTTTTTATCCTGCCGTTCAAACGTGGCATCCAATCCGGCTCTCACCCGGTCAATATAATGTTCATCGATCATGGCTTCTACTTTGAAGTCGGACAATACGCTGATCTGTCCGATACGCCCTCCTGTAGGGATATTTTGTCCGATCTCCACATCCAGCAGGCCTAACTGGCCGTCTACCGGTGCCTTGATATTCAGGTTCTCGCTCCGTTGGCGAATCAACATCAGGTTCTGGCGCATATTGTGCAAACTCTCCTCCATCTGGTCGATTTGTACGGTGCGGTAGAGAGAGTCCTGCTTCTGCCGTTCCACAACCAACTGTCGCCCGTCTACGGCAAATTCATAGTCCTCTTTTGCCTGTAGATAGTCTTCTTTGGAAGCCAACTCCTCTTCGTATAGTTTTTTGTATTGTTCATATTTGCGCTGTTTGCGGGTAACGTCCAGGTCGAGTTGTAGTTTTTCCTTTTTCAGTGTCAGTCGGTCCTGCTCCATAGCTACCTGTGTGTTACGCAGGAAATTCTGCTTCTCGGCCAGTTGAGCCTCGCTGTCGAGTATATTCAGGCTCAGCATCGGGTTGCTCAGACGGACAATCACATCACCTTTATGCACGTTGGCACCCTCTTCCACCAGTTTGGCTTCTACCATACCACCCTCGATAGCACTCAGCTGTATGGTACTGATGGGTTGCACCTGCCCGCTGACACGTATATAATCATTAAATTCACCTCTGGTCGCGGATTGAATGGAAATGCGGTTGGCTTCCACATTCAGTTTTGATGCATGGTTACCGAAAACAAGCCATACAATCGTCACTAAAAACAGCGTCCCGCCAATGATGTAGGGGATATGTTTTTTCTTCAATCCTTTTTTCTTTTCAACTAAAATATCCATATTGTTTAATTAATTCAAGATTCAAAATTTAAGATTCAAGATTTTTTACTTCTTGGACTTCTTCACTTCCAATTCATAACTCATAATTCCACAAACGATTCTCCTTTGTAATACCGTACCAGGCGCGCTTTCAACCGGTATTGCAATTCGGCGTTCAGCTCCTCGGCTTTTGCCTGTACTACCCGGTTGGCACTTGTGTGCAGTTCGAGTGGACTGATCAACCCCTCTTCATATTTCCTCTGGTTAGCTTCGTGAGCTGTTTCCATCGCTTCCCGCTGTTTTACGGCTTGCTGGTAAGCATCCGCTTGCCCGTTCATATCTGCCACCGCCTGTTCAATTTCGCTGTAGAGAGTCCGGAGTGTTTCCTGAAATTCACTTTCGGCAATGATTACCTGCGCCTTGCTTCGTTTATAGGAGGTTGATTTGGAGAAACCGGTGAAGAGGGGAATGGACAAGCTAAATCCCACGTAGGTTCCCCGTTTGTTGCGGAGCTGTTCGGAAAATGGATCATAATCACTTCCATCGAGATATCTTGCAAACCCTGACGACAAACCGGCTTCCATTGAGATAACCGGAGAAAAACCGGCAATGGCGGAACGTCTGTTCATCTCCTGTACTTTCAATGCCGATTCAGCAGACAATGCCTTCGGATTCATTGTCCTGGCTGTTTCATAAATTGCAGGAACCGTTTCATCCGATTTTACAATCAATATATCGGATGGCTCATCGGTAATATCCAGTTCTTCATCTATCGGGAAATTCATTTTTTCCTTGAGCAGGATAATGCCGATAGTCAGAAGATTCTTTTGTCGCGTAAGGTTATAGATGTCTGCCGCTTCTTTTGCGGCCATTTCTGCTACATCGGGTTTGGCTTTCATGCCCAGCTCTTCCATTCGTTTCGCTTGTTTCATATTATTGGTGCTCTCTTCCGCCTGTTCCTGTGCCAGTTGTACCATCCGTTTATAGTATAACACGTTAAAAAAGGCTTCCATAGTGTCATATGCCACCATCTCCCGTTCTTGTTCCAATTGCTGTTTTCCCGCGAGCTTATTCGCTTTCTGCATCTTTACTCTGTAGATATTGGAGAAACCGTCGAAAATCGTTAAGTTGGAGTAAATGGAATAAGCATTGCTGAAAGAGTTAATGTTCGTATAGGTATTTGTTTCGGCATCTAACCCGCGACCAAAATTAAAGTATGCATTCGTACCGGCATTCAACGAAGGGAGCAGCCTACCAATGGCAAGCATATAATCCTGCTGATAAATCGTACTTTGAGCTTTCTGCTTGTTTACTCTTGGACTGTTTTCTACCGCGTATCGTATACAATCATCTAATGACCATTGCTGACCCTGTGCTTGCAATGTGGTAGTTACAGTGAATAATAACAGTAATATGGGTAAAAATCGATTCATATTTCTTGATTATATTTTCTAAAATAGAAGCCAATACCGTGCCAAAACCATTAATATCTTGATTTATAGTTAATTGATATTTTATAGCTATCTATAAACTTGTAAAATTATTTTACAGCAGTGTTGAAAATTTGACAATATTTTGGTTACATTTGTGTTTGGATTTAAAGATTAAAAATTCAAGATTCAAAATTAAACATAGAGAAAAGTGAAAAATTCGGGATATTGGAATTGGGATCTCGGAAATAGAGTGTGTAATTTCTGTTATATTGATTCATTGGCAATTAGTCATTGATAATTGGGAATTGAACTTATGGACTTCTCCATCTCTTCCCTTCTTGATTTCCGACTTCTTAGTTCTGACTTCTAATTTCAAACAAAATGAAACAAGGAAAAATTCTTGTCGTTGACGACAACAAAAATGTGCTCAGCGCACTTAAAATTTTGTTGAATGCACATTTCGAAGAAGTTACACTACTCTCTTCACCCACCACATTATTGGCAATGTTGAAAGAGAAAAATCCTGATGTGGTGTTGCTCGACATGAATTATTCGGCAGGGATCAATACCGGCAATGAAGGGCTATTCTGGCTTTCGGAAGTAAAGAGGGTAAATCCCGACCTGCCGGTAGTACTCTTCACTGCTTATGCTGATATCGATCTGGCAGTAACGGCCTTAAAAGAAGGTGCTACAGACTTTGTAGTAAAACCATGGGATAATGCCAAACTGTTGGCTACATTGCAATCGGCGTTGGAACTGCGGCTATCTCGAAAAGAGGTGGTCAAACTGAAAGAGAAGCAGGATGTACTTAATTCCCAACTGAACAGGGAGAGCGATATTTATTGGGGTGAGTCGCAAGCAATGCGGGAGTTGTTGCGACTGGTAGAGAAAGTGGCAAAAACGGATGCCAATGTCTTAATTACCGGTGAAAACGGGACAGGGAAAGAGGTGATCGCACGCAGAATCCATCAACTCTCTCCACGTGCCAATGAGTCGCTTGTGACAGTAGATATGGGGGCCGTCACAGAAACGTTGTTCGAGAGTGAGCTTTTCGGCCATGTAAAAGGCTCTTTCACTGATGCACATAATGACAGGGCCGGAAAAATAGAGGCGGCAGATAAAGGGACACTCTTCCTCGATGAGATCGGAAACCTTGGTTACCCGCTTCAGGCAAAACTGCTGAATGCGCTACAGTCGAGGCAGATTATACGTGTGGGCAGCAATAAACCTGTGGCAGTAAACATTCGGTTAATCTGTGCTACCAATCATAATTTATTCCTCGATGTGGAGAACGGACTTTTCAGGGAAGACCTGCTTTATCGGATCAACACCATCCAGATTGAGGTGCCGCCGTTACGTGATAGGAAAGAGGATATTCCGGGGCTGGCATCATTTTTTCTACACCGTTTTGCTGCAAAGTATAATAAAACAGGGGTGAAGTTAAGCAAAGAGGCCATTGCAAAAATGCAGGAATATAACTGGCCTGGCAATGTGCGTGAATTAGAACACACTATGGAAAAAGCACTTATTTTATCGGATAACCGGGTGATAGATTCTTCAGACCTGTTCCTCCGTCCTCAGGGAGGTAGTGAAAAGGGCAAGGATCTTGGGAATGTCACTCTGGAAGAAATGGAACGGGTGCTTATTGAACGGGCTATGTCCAATTATGGAAGCAATATTTCCGCTATTGCCAAAGAACTCGGTGTTTCCCGTCCTACACTCTACAGCAAGATCAAGAAATACGGGCTTTAATCGTTGGCACCATGTTTAAATCGATCGAATACAAGCTATACATCTACATGATCCTGCTGATCGGAGCAGTGGTGATGAGCACCTATCTTGCCATACAAGCCGAATATGTTTATATGGTATTGTCCATTCTTCTGGGCATTTTCCTGCTTCATAATATGCGCCGGAGTTATAATCAGTTCAACAAGAATATTATTTTTCTGCTCAACGCTTTGGATAATGGCGATTACTCTTTCAATTTTGCCGAAACTAAACTCTCGCGGAGGGAAAAGGAGTTGAACCAGATGATGAATCGTATCAAGGAAATTCTGTCCAGAGCGCGTAAAGAGGTGATTGAGAATGAAAAATTCTTAAGTGTTATCATGGAGAGTGTCTCCACCGGCATCATCATCCTGAACGAAGAGAATGTAGTAATACAGATAAACCGCACTGTCAATCAGCTATTGGGACTTCCGGTTTTCACACATATTAATCAACTGGCGAATATCGATAAGTCGTTTCCCGACCTGTTCCGCAATCTGGATTCGTCGGACACCAAAACCATTAAAATTGCCAATGAACGGGAGGAGATGCAGCTGAGCCTTAGGGCTTCCGAAATTATGTTGCAAGGAAGAAAACTGCGGATCATCACCCTGAACAATATCGGCAGTGAACTCGACTATAAGGAGATGGATTCATGGATACGCCTGATCCGTGTGATGACACATGAGATCATGAACTCCATTGCACCTGTCACTTCTCTGACCGACACGTTGCTATTTGCTTTTCGCAAGGACGAACCCTATGAAGAGGACTCTTTGATGCAGAATACCGTAGAGGCACTACAAACAATCAATTCGACGGCTAAGGGTTTGATAAGTTTTGTCAATTCCTATCGCCGTTTCACGGGAATCCCCAAGCCTCAGTTAAACCCCGTTTCATTGCAGTCCGTTATCGAGCGGGCAATAGTACTGGAAGCTGCCGTACTTCAAGAGAAAGGAATATCAGTAACACTACATCTACCCGATGAATCCACCGTGAGACAGGTGGATGAGTCCCAGATCATGCAGGTGTTGCTCAACCTTTTAAAAAACGCTTCGGAAGCCATCCCGGGAGAAAAAGGACAGATCAGGATAGAATTAATGGAAGAGAATGAGAAAATATACCTGGATGTATGTAATAACGGGCAACCCATCGCAGAAGATATGCTGCCAAATATTTTTGTACCCTTTTTCACAACCAAACATACCGGTACCGGAATAGGACTGAGCGTATCACGATATATTATGCGTCTGCATGGGGGCACGCTGACACACTTCAACAGGGAAGGGTGGACGGTATTTCGGATGGCCTTCTATCATTCCTCAAAATAAAAAAGGAGGAAAGCAATACTACTTTCCCCCCCTATCCGACCGGAATCGTATAATGATTATTTTGCTATCCTTTCTAACCATTTGAGCATGCCCAACATGGTGAACATCGAGATCACACATGCTGACACAAATACCAACCATGTGGCTGTCATCGAAATGTTGGCATAGAAGATAGCTCCGATAAACAACAGACTGTTACCGATTGCCGTTGCACCTAACCAGGCTCCCTGCATGATTCCCTGCAATTTCGGGGGAGCGACTTTCGACACGAAAGAGATACCCAATGGACTGATAAAGAGTTCAGCTACAGTAAGGATAAAATAAGTACCGATCAACAGCCAGGGAGTCACACGTGCCGAGTCGGCCAATCCACCCATAGCATCCACTTCCGATTTAAGGGGAAGTCCTACCGACCCTATCGCCATAACCACATAAGCCAGTGCGGCAATTCCCATACCGATCGCTATCTTACGGGGGGTAGATGGCTCTTTCCCTTTAGCCCTGAGCCATCCGAAAAATCCTACTATAATGGGAGTAAGGAAGACCACAAAGAAAGGATTGATAGACTGGAATATTTCGGCCCCCTGCAAAGTGACAAATCCCAAGTTGAGCTTTATCTGGCTCAGGTCGGTGTAATCCTTGGCAAAATAAGTGAGAGTCAACCCGTTCTGGTGAAACGAGAACCAAAAGAAAATAACAACGGCAAATACGGCGAAAAGGGCATAAAGGCGCTGTTTCACCTCTTTGATATCCATCTCTTCCACAGCGGCATTGGCACTGTCGATCTGTTTATTGGCGGGATCGGGGAATCTGTTCTTATTGAAGAGGTATATCACCAATGAAACAAGCATCGCCACGATAGCCACCGCAAAAGCGTAATGGAACCCGGTAGTAAACACGTTCAGATATCCACTACTGAAAGTCGCAAGGTCGGTACCGGCAAATCCGGCTTCCGATGCCAGACTTTGTAACCGGGCCGTACCTTCAGAAGTAATGGTATTTCCCAGATATTGGTGAGCAAGCGTAGGAAGGTCGGCATTATACAGATATCCGTTCTTCTCTACCCACCAGTTCCTTACACCAACTGCAAGGAAGGGCGCGAAGATAGCACCCACATTGATAAACATGTAGAACAACTGGAAACCGGAGTCACGCATTTTGCTGTACTGCGGATTATCGTACATCTGCCCCACCAACGCCTGGAGATTACCTTTGAACATCCCGTTACCAAACGCGATAATAAGAAGTCCAAAACAACTTAAAGCCAACAGAATCCCGAATTTGTCCGATGGAACGGGTGTAGCCGTAGGAATAGAGATAATCACATATCCCAGTGTCATCAGGAGCAGACCGAGCAGAATGATCCCTTTATAGTTCCGGGTCTTATCGGCAATAAGACCACCTACCAGTGCTAACAGATAGATGGAAGCATAAAAGACTGAGTAAATAATTCCGGCATTCGTCTCGTTAAGACCAAACTTCGTCATTAAGAAAAGTGAGAGGATAGCCATCATGGTATAAAAACCAAAACGTTCTCCCATGTTCGCCAGTGAGGCGGCGAGCAACCCTTTAGGATGATTTTTGAACATTGATCAATTTGTTTATGGTTGTAAATATTAGTCTTCTCGGTCCTTTTTAATGTGCAAAAATAATGAAAACTGATAGATTTGCAACTGTTTTATAGTGGTTTTATCCTACATTTTTTAATTATTCGCTACATTTTTTCTTCATTTTGTTTGTCGAGAAGAAAAAAATAGTACTTTTGCACTCATTATCGATATGATATTTTTGTCATATCCACTTTATAGAAAAAATACAATGATTGGTTCTGTTTTTGCATTTGATTTCTGGTTTTACTTTTACTTTAGTAGGTAAAGGCAGGATTTTATATGCAGAATGAGAAGAATTTAAAAGTCATATCAGAATAATAAAGTCCTGTCGATTACACGATAGGACTTTTTTCATATAAATAATTAGATCAGATGAAACGAATAGCCATTCAAGGGGGAGAAGGTTCATTCCACGAAATTGCAGCCCGCGAATATTTCAAAGATGAAGAACTGGAAATTGTTCCGTGCAGCACTTTTCGTGATATCTTCACTGAAACAAAAAAAGACCCTGATTTGATAGGCCTGATGGCGATTGAGAATACTATTGCCGGAAGCCTGCTACAAAACCACGACCTACTGAAAATGAGTGACGTGCAGATCGCAGGAGAGCATAAATTGCGTATCTCGCATTCATTGGTGGTACTTCCCGGCAAGCCGATAGAAGGGATTAAAGAGGTGATGTCGCATCCTATTGCTTTAATGCAATGTGAAGCGTTTCTCGATACTTTACCAAATGTAAAAATTGTAGAGCACGAAGATACGGCTTTGGCTGCACGTGATATCCGGGATAAGCAACTGGTGTCGACTGCGGCTATCTGCAGCACGTTGGCTGCTGAAAAGTATGGCCTGGAAGTGCTTGCCCATGGTATCGAGACAAATAAAAGGAATTTTACCCGCTTCCTTATCCTGGCACAAGGTGAAATGCTGCGTGAAGTACAGAAAGAAAACCATATCAATAAATCGTCACTGGTTTTTGTACTTCCACATAACGAAGGAAGCCTCTCCCAGGTACTTTCTGTATTGTCATTCTATAATATCAACCTGACCCGTATCCAGTCGCTTCCTATTATTGGAAGGGAATGGGAATATCAATTCTATATTGATCTAACCTTCACCGATTACAATCGTTACCGGCAATCTATAGATGCTATTATGCCTCTGATAAGCAGACTGAAGGTGTTGGGAGAATACAGGGAAGAGAAGCATAAGTTCCGTGAAGAGTGAAGAGTACTTAAGTGGAAAGGAGGAAAAGAGGGAAGGTGCCCCAATGTAATAATGGTAATTGGTAATTCATAGTTTATAACTTACAATTCATAATTAAAAAAATGGTACAACCAGCCGAACATATCAAGTCGATATCCGAATACTATTTTTCGGTAAAACTGGCGGAAGTGGCCCGCATGAATGCCGAAGGGAAAGATGTGATCAGTCTTGGAGTAGGCGCACCCGACCGCATGCCGTCGGAAGAGACTATCCGCACACTCTGTGAAACAGCCCAGCGCCCAGATACACATGCTTACCAGCCCTATACAGGTATTCCCGAGTTGAGAAGAGCTTTCGCACAGTGGTATGGCAGGGTATATCATGTGGAATTAGCGGAAGACGAAATATTACCGCTGATTGGTTCAAAAGAGGGAGTACTACATATCTCAATGGCCTTCCTCAATTTTGGAGATGGTGTTTTGGTCCCCGACCCGGGCTACCCCACTTACAGTTCCGTGTCGGGCCTGCTGAGGGCAAATGTAATACCCTACGATCTGTTGGAAGACAATAATTGGGAACCCGATTTCGAGGCATTGGAGAAAATGGATTTGTCGAATGTGAAACTGATGTGGGTCAATTATCCCAATATGCCTACAGGCGCCAAAGCTTCGGTAGAATTATTCGAAAAACTGGTAGAGTTCGGGAAAAAGCATAGTATTATTATTTGCCACGATAACCCTTATAGTTTTATACTGAATGATAAGCCGATGAGTATTTTGTCAGTTCCTGGCGCTAAAGATATCTGTATTGAACTGAACTCATTGAGTAAATCTCATAATATGTCGGGGTGGCGTATGGGGATGTTGGCATCCAATCCGCAATTTGTAAAATGGGTCCTCAGGGCAAAAAGTAATATCGACAGTGGACAGTTCAAACCGATGCAATTGGCGGCTATTGCCGCATTGTCAAATACGGACGAATGGCACACCGGAATGAACAAGTTATACGCGGAACGCCGCGTATGGGCGGAGAAGATTATGGATCAGTTACAATGCAGTTACGACAAACGCCAAGTGGGGCTTTTCGTATGGGGAAAGCTTCCTGATGATGCTCCCGACAGCAAAACATTTGTCGACAATATACTGTACAATGCAAGGGTTTTTATTACACCGGGTGCCATCTTTGGAAAGAACGGGGACCGGTTTATCCGGATCTCGCTTGGATCGCCAGTAGAAAAACTGGAGGAAGCGTATAAGAGGGTAGAAAGGTGCCTAAGTACCTATCTGAATAAATAAACAATAAAACAACAATTAAAATAATATGGAATTTGAATCAATCTTGTTACCAGGCATTGACGACAAGAGGCCTCTTGTGATCGCTGGCCCTTGTAGTGCGGAAACAGAAGAACAGGTGACGGCCACTGCCCGCCAGTTGGCAGATAATGGAGTAAAAATATACAGGGCAGGCGTGTGGAAACCAAGAACCAAACCGGGCGGATTTGAAGGAATAGGCAGTCCGGCTCTTGGATGGATGATGCAGGCCAAGAAGGAAACCGGCATGTATATGTCGACCGAAGTAGCCACCGAAAAACATGTCTATGAATCCTTAAAATATGGGATCGACATGTTATGGATTGGCGCCAGGACAGCAGCAAATCCTTTTGCAGTACAGGAAATTGCTGATACGCTCAAAGGGGTGGATATCCCCATATTGATAAAAAATCCAGTCAATCCCGACCTGGAATTGTGGATCGGTGCTTTGGAACGATTGTACAACGCAGGGATAAAAAGACTGGGAGTAATCCACCGAGGATTCAGCACTCCTGATAAAACCATCTATAGGAACCTGCCTCAATGGCATATTCCTATAGAACTGAAGCGGCGATACCCTACACTGCCCATTATATGTGATCCAAGCCATATCGGTGGTGCCCGTAATCTCATCGCTAAAATCAGCCAACAGGCGATGGATCTTAATTTCTCGGGATTGATCATAGAGTCGCACTGCTCTCCCGATGAGGCATGGAGCGACAAGGCACAACAGGTTACACCTGACGCATTGAAAGAAATTCTCGACAACCTTGTAATCCGGGATACGGTACAGACCACCGAAGATCTTTCCGACTTGCGTGAGCAGATCGACGAACTGGACAATGAACTATTACAACTGCTGGCCAAACGGATGCGGGTATCAAGGGAGATCGGACAATACAAACTGGAACACCATATGCCGATCTTGCAGACACAACGGTATGACCAGATACTGACTGATCGGGCAGCGCAGGGCGAACGGATGGAAATGTCGGGCGACTTTGTCAAAAAAGTTTTGGAAGCCATCCACTCAGAATCAGTCCGTCAACAGATGGTGATTATGGAGAGAGTAAAATCGAATAAAGATTAATAAGACTAATATACCAATGCGACTAATGTAATTAATTGGTAATTAGTAATTAGTAATTAGTAATTAGTAATTAGTAATTAGTAATTTCAATAGTATGAAGATATTAATTCTCGGAGCCGGCAAGATGGGATCGTTTTTTGCCGATGTGCTTAGTTTTGACCACGAAGTGGCGGTACTGGATCCCGATCCTCTAAAATTGAGATTCATCTATAATACGCAACGGATGACCGACGCTACCGAAGTAAAAGATTTTGCACCGGAACTGGTGATCAATGCCGCTACGCTGAAGTATACCATTCCGGCATTCCATAACGTATTGCCATATCTGCCGGAGACTTGTATCCTGAGCGATATCGCTTCGGTGAAAACAGGATTAGAGGAGTTCTACAGGGAACGTACCCGCCCGTATGTTTCCACCCATCCCATGTTCGGCCCTACTTTTGCGAGCCTTAACGACCTGAGTAGAGAAAGCGCCATCATTATTTCGGAGTCGTCACACATGGGAAAGGTCTTTTTCAGGGATCTGTACCATCGACTGAAGCTCAACGTGTTTGAATATTCGTTCCAGGAACATGACGAAACCATTGCCTACTCTCTCTCTATCCCCTTTGCTTCGACATTGGTGTTTGCTTCCGTAATGAAACATCAGGATGCGCCGGGGACGACCTTTAAAAAGCATATGAATATTGCACAGGGCTTACTCTCGGAAGACGATTACCTCCTAACGGAAATCCTTTTTAATCCGCATACATCGAAGCAACTGGAAAATATCAGGATGAAACTGCGCGAATTGCTCGATATTATAGGGGAGAAAGATTCCGATAAAATGAAAGCATTTCTGACCGGGGTAAGGAAGAATATTGAGTGATTGCAGCTTGTTGAGGGACTATGAGGAGATATTCCCATACCGGTAAGAGATACGTTGAGTAATCCCGCGCAGGCTTACTCTATATAAATCCTTATAATCTTGGCATCAGTTTTGGGACGACTGTTTTCATCGACCGGCAGGGCTGCGATCTTATCGATCACTTCAAGTCCTTCGGTCACCTCTCCAAAGACAGTGTAGGAACCATCCAGACGATCTATGCCGCCAAGGGTGGCATATGCCTCTTTCAACTCCTGGGGGAGGAAGAATTTTCCGGGAGCTATCGCATAGAGGGAATCCACCACGTTTAACAGTGAATCTAAAAGGGCATTGAAACCACTGGCATCGTTTGCCGCTTTCAATTCATCGAGTTTCTCTTTATGCGGCAGATAATGGGTACGGATAATTTCGTTCCTGATAGGTACATTCACAGCCATCTCCATTGAGTCGAGCCGTCCCTGTGTATAGACCCTTCCTTGTACGATATAGATCTGCGAAGCATCCGATTTTTTCTGCGGATTTTCGTTGTCACCTCTTCTTGGAGCAGCGAGCGCCCCTTTTTTATGAAACCTGTTTTCGCGAAATTCAGGCATCAACTCCATATCGGTACGTCCACCTCCAATCCGGGCACCTGACGGGGCATCACGGGAATCCTGTGCCCCTCCCTGTATTACGAAATCCTTTACTACCCTGTGAAAGAGGGTACCATCGAAATAACCTTCCTTTATCAGTTTCAGATAATGATTGCTATGTACGGGCGTATCATCATATAGCATTGCTTTCATTGTCCCATAATTGGTCTCAATGACAATGGTCGGATAGTTTGCCTGTGCATTGGACTGCCATGCCGTTGCGATTAGAATAAAAATCAGTATGTTACGTATCATAATTTCAGTAAACTAAAAACTAAAAGTGAAGAATTTTAATCATCACATTGTTAAACCATTACATCAACAAATCAATTCGGCGCTCTCTTATACAGATACAACGCGATACCGGTAAAAATAATATTTGGAATCCAGGCAGCAATAAACGGGCTCATTCCCCCTTTCACGGCAAAAGTGGAACTCACAGTCATGAAAAGGATATAAGCCATGCTCAGCGCCAGTCCGATACCAATATTAAGTCCCATTCCCCCTTTTACTTTCCTCGCCGAGATCGCTGCGCCAATAATGGTGAGGATAAATGCCGAGAATACAGAGGCTATCCGTGAGTGATACTCTATCTGGAATGCCTGTATATTTCCAAATCCCCGTTCCTTTTGACTCTGGATGTAACTGCGTAGTTGAGGCGAAGTCATCATTTGCTGGTCTGTCTTGGCAATAATAAAATCGTTGGGTACAATCTGTAAAGTGGTGTCTATAGACGTACCTTTGGTAATTATCTCTTTCAATCCTTCAAAACGCCTGATCTGGTAATTGCTGATAGTCCAGTGATAGGCAGAGTCGTAACGGATAGATTGTGCTGTGAGCCTTGACGTTAATTGAAGGCTGTCGAAATGATCCATAGAGAAATCATATCCCGTGCTGGTGGTCATGTCAAAATTACCAAAATAAACGATGGTTTGCGGTCCTATCCTGAACTGGATATCGCGATCGCCCGTCACCTTGCCCCGCGGATTCACATAGGTTTGTTCAAATTCAATACGTGTGGCATTGGCAGGAGGGATAATATAACTCCCGAAGACAAAAGAAAAAATAGCAATTACTAAAGCAGACACCATATAGGGTTTCATCAACCGCTTAAAACCTATACCGTTTGAAAGGATAGCAATGATCTCGGAATTATTCGCCATCTTGGAAGTAAAAAAGATTACGGCGAGAAAGACGAACAATGGGCTGAACAGGTTAGTATAGTAAGGGATGAAATTGAGATAATAATTGAAGACAATGGCTTGCAGCGATGCGTTGTTGGTCATGAACTTATCGATCTTCTCGTTGATGTCAAACACCACTGCAATAGAGATGATCAGGACAATCATAAAGATATAAGTACCCAAGAACTTTTTAATGATATACCTGTCGAGTCGTTTTAACTTAAGAAACTCTATATTACTCATAATCTTCTGGTTACATTTTCAAGCATCATTGGTTTCCATTCCGAAAAATCACCGGCGATGATATGTTTCCTTGCTTCCTGTACCAGCCATATATAGAAAGCCAAGTTGTGGATAGATGCAATTTGTAATCCCAATATCTCGTTGACATTGATGAGATGTCGCAGATAGGCTTTGCTGTACAGGGTATCTACAAACGATGCACCATCTTCTTCGATGGGAGAGAAATCATTCTTCCACCGTTCGTTACGCATGTTCATCACTCCCTGTTTAGTGAAGATCTGGCCATTGCGTCCGTTACGTGTCGGCATGATACAGTCAAACATATCTACACCCCGCCCAATGGCTTCCAGAATATTCTCGGGCTTGCCCACTCCCATCAGGTAACGCGGCTTGCCCTTGGGTAAGATCTCATTGACCAGTTCTACCATCTCGTACATCTTTTCGGTGGGTTCACCGACCGCTAATCCTCCGATAGCATTCCCGTCCGCACCTTTAGCTGCCACATTTTCAGCGGCACGGCGTCTCAGGTCGGGATATACACAACCCTGTACGATGGGAAAAAGGGCCTGCCGGTGCCCGTAGGGACATTCCGTCTCCCGGAAACGGGACAGGCAGCGGTCGAGCCACCGTTCTGTGAGATCGAGTGACTTTTTCGCGTAATCGTAATCGGCATCCCCCGGAGTGCATTCATCGAACGCCATCATGATATCGGCTCCGATGATCCGTTGGATGTCGACTGCCTTTTCTGGCGTGAAGAAATGTCTTGAACCATCGATATGTGATTGGAACTCTGCTCCTTCTTCAGAGAGCTTCCGGTTCTCGGTCAACGAGAACACCTGAAATCCACCACTGTCAGTAAGCATGGGCTTGTTCCAACTGTTGAACCGGTGTAGTCCCCCCGCCTGTTGCAGGATATCAAGCCCCGGACGCAGGTAAAGATGATAGGTATTGCCCAGGATAATCTGTGCTCCGATATCCTCTTTCAACTCACTGACATGAACAGCTTTTACACTCCCTACAGTACCTACCGGCATAAATACCGGGGTCTCCACCTCTCCATGGTCAGTGGATATAATGCCCGCCCGGGCACTTGATCCAGGATCTGTATGTAATAATCGAAAATCCAATATAATCCGCTCTAACTGAGTTTAGGGGACAAAGATAAAAAATTAATCTTTTAGTTTTCAGTTTTTAGTTTAAACAGTCTTGGTTCTTGGTTCTAAAAATAATTAGCAAATACCCGAATAAAATAGTATTTTTGTTTTCTGTATAACATTAAAAAAATCACTTTCTCATTGTATCGCAGAAAAATATGTTTTTAGTCTGCCCGATACGACGAATGAAATTAATAAAAATATGGATAGCAAGCCTGAATTAATGACTAGAAAGCCTGATTGGCTCAAAATATCGCTTCCTCAGGGGAAGCAATACCTGGATGTAAGAGAGATCATTGCAAGAAAAGGATTGCATACAATTTGCGTAAGCGGAAAATGCCCTAACTTGTCGGAATGCTGGGGCAGAGGAACCGCTTCTTTTATGATCCTCGGCGATGTCTGTACCCGTGCATGCAGATTCTGTTCTGTGAAAACGGGAAGTCCACAGGGAATTGTGGATTGGAATGAACCTGATCGTCTGGCAGAGAGTATTGAGAAGATGAACCTGAAGCATTGCGTGATCACAAGCGTGGATAGGGACGACCTTCCCGACCTCGGGGCGGAATTTTGGGCGACCACAATCAGACGTGTCAAAGAAAGAAATCCGGACGTGACACTCGAAACACTTATCCCTGATTTCAACGGGATTGAGGAATTGATTTATAAAGTGATCGATACGGGTCCCGAAATCATTTCGCATAATATGGAGACGGTAAGGCGACTCACACCGAAGGTGCGTAGCCGTGCCAAATATGATGTCAGCCTCAAAACGATAGAAACCATTGCTAAAAGCGGTAAGGCCAAGCCCAAATCAGGGATCATGGTGGGCCTGGGGGAGACCGAAGAAGAAATACTGGAGACGATGGACGACCTGATCAACGTAGGATGCCAGGTGCTCACTATCGGACAGTATCTGCAACCGACCAGAAAACATCTGACGGTGAAAGAATTTGTAACGCCGGAGCAGTTCCGGAAATACAAGGTTATAGGCCTGGAGAAAGGATTTAAGTTCGTGGAAAGTGGACCATTGGTGCGTTCTTCCTACCATGCGGAGAAACATGTTTAATGTGCCAATGATTCAACGTAACAATGTGACAATGAGACTAACGTGGTTAAACGATTTGATAACCTCGAAATCTTGATTTTTGAATAATGAATGAAGTGATATTTGAAAATCTCGGACCTGTCCGTTACAAGGAAACGTGGGATTATCAGGAAAAGCTGTTCCAATCGGTAGTCCGGGCGAAATCGGAAAAGAAGGAAGAGAAAGAACAGTACCTCCTTTTTTGTGAGCATGAACATGTGTACACCCTGGGGAAACATGGCGATAAACAGAACCTGCTTATCGCCAACCACGTCTGTAAGAGTAAGAATATCGACCTGCATACTATTGACCGGGGCGGGGATATCACCTACCATGGTCCGGGACAGTTGGTCGTTTACCCGATCATCGACCTGGAAGCATTCGGAATGGGAATAAAAAAATATATATCCACACTGGAAGATGTGGTAATCGATACGCTGGATACCTACGGCATCAAAGGAGAAAAGGATGATAAGGCAATGGGAGTATGGATTGATGCTGCCGATCGGGCCAAAGCGAGGAAGATCTGTGCCATTGGTGTGCGGGCAAGCCATTTCGTGACGATGCACGGCCTGGCACTTAACATCAATACCGACCTCTCCTATTTTAATTATATCAATCCCTGCGGTTTCAGGGATCGGGGTGTGACCTCCATACAGAAAGAGCTGGGGCATGAACTCGACTTTGAAGAGGTTTCCGGCCGGATGAAGGAAGCTTTCGTCAATCGCTTCAAAATAGAGTTATCTTACAGGCTTAAACATTTTTAACCCCTAAACTGTAAGAAACCTCTTTAACATTTCTAATTTTGTAAGTCGAAAAAAAAATCTACCTATCAATAATAAAAAAATATGAGTCAAGTTGTCGATATTAAGGAGCTAAATGAGAGAATAGAGCAAAAGAGCGGCTTCGTCCAGACACTCGTTACCGGGATGAATCAGGTAATTGTGGGACAGAAACACTTAGTGGAGTCGCTGCTGATCGGATTATTATCAGACGGGCATATCCTTCTGGAGGGGGTGCCCGGATTAGCAAAAACACTGGCTATCAAAACGCTGGCTCAACTGATCGATGCAAATTACAGCCGGATCCAGTTTACTCCCGACCTGTTGCCTGCCGACGTGATCGGAACCATGATCTACAGCCAACGCAATGAGGAGTTCCAAGTAAAACATGGTCCCATCTTCGCCAATTTCGTGTTGGCAGATGAAATAAACCGTGCTCCCGCCAAAGTGCAGAGTGCATTGCTTGAAGCGATGCAGGAACGCCATGTTACCATTGGCGAGCAGACCTATAAATTACCAAATCCTTTCCTGGTAATGGCTACCCAGAACCCTATCGAACAGGAAGGGACCTATCCCCTACCTGAAGCGCAGGTAGACCGTTTTATGCTGAAGGTGATCATTTCTTATCCTTCGAAAGAGGAGGAGAAGCAGATCATCCGGCAAAATATTTTCGAGCCGGTTGCCATCGATAAAGCAGTCATCTCTACTGAAGCCATCTTAGAGGCACGGAAAGTGGTGAGGGAGGTGTATATCGATGAAAAGATCAGTAAGTATATTGTAGATATTGTGTTTGCCTCCCGTTTCCCCGACCAGTTCGGCATGGCGAACCTGAAAGAGATGATCGGGTTTGGGGCATCACCCCGTGCCTCCATCAACTTGGCGTTGGCCGCTCGTGCTTTCGCGTTTATCAAACGTCGCGGCTATGTAATCCCGGAAGATATCCGTGCGGTGTGCCATGATGTACTTCGTCATCGTATCGGCCTCACCTATGAGGCGGAAGCCAACAACATGACTTCCGAAGAGATTGTCAGCGAAATTCTGAACAGGGTAGAGGTGCCGTAAAGAATAAAGGCAGGAGACTAAATGGAGACGACCGACCTACTTAAAAAAGTACGACATATAGAGATAAAGGCGCGGGGTCTTTCGCGGAATATCTTCGCGGGAGAGTACCATTCCGCGTTCAAGGGGCGTGGTATGGCTTTCTCTGAGGTTCGGGAGTACCAGTACGGGGACGATATGCGTGATATCGACTGGAATGTGACGGCCCGGTACAACCGACCCTATATCAAAATATTTGAAGAAGAACGGGAGTTGACCGTGATGCTGCTGATCGATGTGTCGGAAAGTCTTGGCTTTGGCTCACAGTCACTGTTGAAACGTGATATAGTAGCGGAAATCGCGGCAACGCTGGCATTCTCTGCCATCCAGAACAATGATAAGATTGGAGTGATTTTCTTTACCGACAAGGTGGAGAAATTTATCCCTCCCAAAAAAGGAAGAAAACATATCCTTTATATTATTCGTGAAATCCTGGGCTTTAAACCTGAAGAGAACGGTACAGACCTTAACGTGACCCTGCGCTACATGACCAACGCTATCAAGAAGCGGTGTACCGCTTTCCTGATATCGGACTTCATTGATGCAGGCGATTATAAACAAGCACTTCGGATTGCAGCCAGGAAGCATGATGTGGCGGCTATCCAGGTGTACGACAAACTGAGTACCGAATTACAACCGGTCGGCCTGATGAAAGTCAGGGATCCCGAAACGGGAGAAGAGCGATGGATCAACACATCCTCAAAAAAGGTAAGGGACCGCTACCGTTCCTGGTGGAGCGACCTGCAGGTGTCGATGAACAATGCCTTCCGGCAGAGTGGTGTAGACAGTGTGTCGGTCTCTACCGAAAGCGATTATGTGAAATTGTTACTGCAACTATTTAAACAAAGAAAGTAACTTTGATACGGAAAAAACTACATATTATCCCGATTCATAGGGCAGCCGCGGTTGCCCTATGCCTTATATCTATCACTTCCCTTGTTGCACAAAAGGCTTCGGTACAGGCAACAGTGCAGCCTACTGAAATTATGATCGGCGAACAGGCGTTAATCAACCTTAAAGTAATTACCCCAAAAGATAAGGTCATCCATTTTCCGGTGTATGAAAAGGAGATAGTTCCCGGTATTGAAGTAATTACTATGCTGCCTCCCGACACCACCATCGAGAACAACGTGATGACACTCAACTTCAAGTATGTGGTCACTTCATTTGATTCTACCTTGTACCATATACCCCATATTCCCTTTTTCGATGGAACGGATACCATTTATTCCAACTCATTCGGATTAAAGGTTACTTCTCCGGAACTCTCCGATTCCACATTGGCTTATCTGGAAAAGATTAATACGGGGGAAACGGACTCCATCGATTTCAAACAATTACAACTTAATGATATAAAACCGGTACGAAAAGCTCCGTTCGTATGGACAGATTATCTGTGGATACTCTGGATTGCGATGGGAGCAATACTGGTACTTGGGCTAATTGGTTTTATCATCTATCTTGTACTGAAGAAAAAGAAAAAAGGGTATTTCTTTAAACCGCCACAAGTGTTGCCGGCACATGTGCGTGCGCTCTCTGAACTGGATAAACTCAAAGCTGAAAAAATATGGCAACAAGGCAGGGAGAAAGATTTTTATAGCAAGCTGACGGATGTCCTTCGTACTTATATCTATGAAAGGGAAGGAATCAATGCAATGGAGATGACTTCCGGAGAGATACTGAATGAGATTCGCAAAACCACGGATATAGAATCGGCATATGACAACCTCAAGCAGATCCTGTCGACTGCCGATCTGGTAAAATTTGCAAAGTATAAACCCTATCCTGATGAAAATGACCTAAGCCTGGTGAATGCCTATTTCTTTGTGAATCAGACCCGGGAGCCCGATCCTGTTGAGAAAGAAGAGGAGCCTGAGAATGATAAAGAGAGAGGAAACAGTCCGGATAACAGTATTAAAAAAAGTAAGTAAGAATGGAATTTCTGCATCCTGAATATCTATATCTGTTGTTGCTGATTATCCCACTGAGTGTGTGGTACGTGCTGCGCCTGTCAAAGACACAGGCTTCCTTTAAGTTGGCTTCTACCAACGCTTTCGGGGGGATGAAATCCGACTTTAGGGTTTATATGCGGCACCTTCCGTTTGTATTGAGGATGATCTCTGTGGCGTTGATTATCATTGTAATTGCCCGTCCACAATCGGTTAACAGTTGGGAAGAGACAGAAACACAAGGCATCGATATTGTACTGGCATTGGATGTGTCAGGATCCATGCTTGCACAAGATCTACAGCCTGATCGCCTGCAGGCTGCAAAAAAAGTAGCTTCTGAATTTATTGCAGACCGTCCTAACGATAACATCGGATTGGTGATTTTTGCCGGTGAAAGCTTTACGCAATGTCCGCTCACAACTGACCATAAGATATTATTGAACCTGCTCAACGAGGTAGAGTACGAAATGATAGAAGACGGTACGGCTATCGGGCTGGGACTGGCTACTTCGGTCAACAGACTGAAAGATAGCCAATCCGAATCACGTGTAGTGATCCTGCTGACCGATGGGACAAATAATAGAGGGCAGATCGCTCCACTTACCGCTGCCGACCTGGCACGGTCTTATGGTATCCGCGTCTACACGGTGGGAGTGGGAACCAAAGGGATGGCTCCGACCCCTGTGAATACGCCATACGGGGTCAGGATGCAGAATATGCCGGTGGATATCGACGAGAAAACGCTGACAGAGATAGCCGCGATGACCGGAGGACAATATTTCCGTGCGCAGGATACCGAAGGGCTCCGTCAGGTATATGACGAGATCGATGAGATGGAAAAATACCTGATCAGCGTACAGAATGTGACGCGCCGTAAGGAGTTATTCCTCCCATTCGGGCTGGCTGCCCTGGGATTGATACTATTGGAGTTGTTATTACGAAGGACGTGGTTGAGAAGCGTGCCTTAATAAAATGCGATAGATATGTTTAGATTCGGAAATCCGGAATATTTATGGTTGTTCTTCGCCATGCCCCTGTTGCTGGCGGTATACATCTATCTGAACATCAGGAAGCGTAAGGATGTCCAAAAATTGGGCAATCTCTCCACGCTTAAGATGATGATGCCCGAACTATCCCTGAAACGTTCCTACCTGAAATTCTGGCTGATTTTTGCAGCATTATGCGCCGGCATATTTATGATTGCCCGGCCACAATTCGGGACAAAGGTGGAAACAGTTGAAAAAGAAGGAATTGAATTGGTAATCGCAATTGACGTTTCCAATTCGATGTTAGCTGAAGATGTGTCACCGAATCGACTCGCACGGGCTAAACAGATTCTGTCGAGACTGATCGACCTGCGCAGGAATGACAAGGTAGCACTGATCGTATTCGCAGGAGAGGCATATGTACAAATGCCGCTGACATCCGATACCCAGTCGGCAAAAATTTTCCTCAATACCATCGATCCGAGCCTTGTCCCGATACAGGGTACTGCGATTGGACAGGCAATCAGCTTGGGGATGAGTTGCTTCTCCGGTGACCAGGAAATGAGCAAGGCCATGGTGATCATTACCGATGGTGAAGATCATGGGGGAAGCGCCGTCGATATTGCTGCAGAAGCGGCAAAAGCAGGTGTAATGATTAATCTGGTCGGGATCGGTTCCCCGGACGGTTCGCCAATACCTGCCACTGAATATGGAAGCAATTTTATGACCGATTCAGAAGGCAATGTAGTGGTCTCCCGTCTGAATGAACAGATGGCGATGGAGATAGCACAGAGCGGAGGAGGATTTTATGTCCGTGCCGATAACTCAAACAGTGCTGTCCGTGCACTGGAAACACAACTTGATGAGTTGGAAACAGGCAAGACTACCAGCCTCACTTATTCGGAATATGATGAGAAATTTTCAATGCTCGCCTGGATTATACTTGTGATTCTGGTATTGGAGATACTTTTTTATGACAAGAAAAATCCGCTGTTCAGGAATGTGAGGGTGTTTGATAGATAATGCACTTCATGCGATAGATGTTTCGCACGATAGAATTGATAGTGCTTTCGGCGATATGCGCTTCGCGCGACAATTTGGTAATTTGTAATTAGTAATTAATAATTTTACAAAGGATCGTCCAATGAATAAGTTTCTTATAAAATATATCCTGTTTTTCCAGGTAGGGATGATGCTGCCAATAGCTGTCTCCGCACAAAAAGATGTCCGGAAGAACATCCGCAAAGGGAATAAGGAGTACCGACAGGAAAAATTCTCCGACGCGGTTAAATTCTACGAAAATGCGGTGGAAGAAAATGCGGCATCCAAAGAAGCGAATTTTAACCTTGGGAATGCTCTTTACCGGCAGAAAGAGTGGGATCAGGCTATTGAGAAGTATAACCATTACACCTCTCTAGAACAGGAAAAACCGGAGGAAGCCTCTGCTGCATGGCATAACACAGGGAATGCGATGTTGCAAAAGAAAGAGTTGCAAGGTTCAATGGAAGCCTATAAAATGGCATTGCGATTAAATCCCCAGGATAATGAAGCCCGCTATAACCTGGCAGTGGTACAGAAGATGATCCAGGATGAAGAGGAGCAGGGTGGCGGTGAACAGGATCAGCAGGAGGATCAGCAGGAACAACAACAAGAACAGCAACAACAGGAACAACAACCGCAACAGAATGACCAGAATCAGGAGAAACGTGCGGAACAACCCGACCAACCGGAACAGATGTCACGCGATAATGCCCGACAACTGCTTCAGGCTATAGAACAGGATGAGAGAGAGACCCAGGAAAAGGTCCAACAAATAAAGGCTAAGGAAAGAGAGGAGCAGGCTGAGAATAACAGGAGAAACAATAAGAATTGGTAAAAAATAATTGATGAATATGCTAATATGCCAAACAACGTTCAACGGAGTGAAGCGTAGTTTAATATGCCAATGAGTCGATATATTGATAAATTAAAAGTGAAGAATGAAAAATGAAATAAGCCCTATGAAGCGTATCTATATATTTTTTCTTCTTTTCGCTGTGTTGCTTACCGGTGCCGGAAAGGTGTCCGCGCAGGTAACATTCAAGGCTTCTGCTCCGGCGACTGTGGTTGAAGGGGAGCAGTTCAGGTTGAGCTATATCCTGAACAAGGAAGGGAAAGATATTCGCCTTCCGGAGATTCCCGATTTTGATGTATTATTCGGCCCCAGTATATCCACCAGCTTCAGCCAACGGACAGTGAACGGTAAAACCACTTCTGAGAGTTCGGTTACTTATACCTATATCCTGATGGCAAAAAAAACGGGAACATTCACTATCCCCTCTGCCTCTATCAGGGTAGATGGGAGTAATTATGAATCCAATTCACTGCAAATAAAAGTGCTTCCTCCCGATGAATCATCATCGCAAGAGCCTGCAGCCGGCGGGGGAAGGGGTGAGGAACGTCCGTCCGGCACAGGGACTGCGACTGTCTCAGCCGATGATGCATTTATCAGGGCTATTGTCTCCAAGAACGACCCTTATGAACAGGAGGGATTCACCGTTACATTCCGGCTCTATACTATATTGAATCCGATCAATTACGGGAAAATACAGTTTCCCGAATTCGAGGGTTTTATGGTAGAAGAGATCGGTCTACCGGCGAATCAGCAACTACAACTGGAGCGGTATAACGGAAGAAACTATTATACGGCCGATCTTCGTAAAACATTGCTGTTCCCTCAGCGGTCAGGACAGATCTCTATCCCGCGCGGAAGCCTGGAGATGGTCTTTTCTGTTCCGTCAGGGAGGAGGGTTTCCACCTTCTTCGGCACCCAGGAAGTGATGGTGGATGTAAAAAAAGAGTTGATCACCAATCCCTTGTCAATCAACGTAAAGCCCCTCCCGGCCAACAGACCTCCCAGCTACGCCAATGCGGTAGGTACTTTCACATTGAAATCAGGAATCAATTCCACAGCAGTAAAGGCCAATGAGGCGATCACCATTACATTGGAAATATCCGGAACAGGAAATATGAAGCTGATCCGGAATCCTGAAATAGAATTCCCCAATAATTTTGAAGTATATGATCCTACAGTTACAAACTCCCTGAATGTAACTACTAACGGATTAACCGGAATCAGGAAGATAGAATATATGGCTATCCCCCGTTACGAAGGATCCTATACCCTACCTGCGGTAGAATTTACCTATTTTGACCCGGGCAAAAATAGGTACGAAACACTCACAGTACCGGAACAGAATTTGCAGATAGCAAAAGGAGATCCGGGTAGTAGTATGACCAGCACTTTTGTGAATCGCCAGGAGGTAAAGGTAGAACAGGATATACGCTTCTTGAAGACCGGTAAACCATCCTATCTTTCCGCCACCACCTTCTTCGTCGGCTCATTAAATTACTGGCTATGGTACCTGATCCCTCTACTGGTACTGATTGTGCTTTATATAATAAACCGGAAGCAAGCACGGGAAAATGCCAATGTGGCGTTGATGCGTACCCGGAAAGCGAATAAAATGGCTATCAAGAGGTTAAAAACAGCCAATAGGTATCTGAAAGAACAGGATAAAGAGCATTTTTATGATGAGGTGCTACGTGCAATATGGGGATACTTCAGCGATAAACTTTCCATTCCGGTGGCACGCCTGTCAAAAAACAATATAGAAGAAGAACTGTCACGAAAAGGCATCAGTGAACAGGTGGCGGGTAAGTTTATTGAAATCCTCGACACCTGCGAATTTGCACGGTATGCCCCTGCCGAAAGTAACGCCGAGATGGACCGTATCTACAACGATACGATGAAAGCGATTGAAGAGATGGAAAACAAACTACGGAAAGCGGGAAAATAATGTGATGATGTAATGATTTGTTGATGAGCTGATGCCCGGTTATAATCAGCTAATCAGTAAATTAGTTAATCAGTTAATTTGCAAATCGAAATGATATGGTACGGAATATATTCAATTTCATTAGGCGTTTTCCACGCTCGGCAAAACAAAGAAATTTGATAACGAAAACGTTGATTTTTATATTGACCCTATATTGTGGCGTGGAGATGGTGTCGGGACAAGAGATAGTCGCCGATACGGTTCCGAATCCGGCCAATACAGCAGTAGAACTACCTGCACCGGCATCTCAAGATATGCCGGAGGCTGCCGCCCAGGCATATCGCAGCCAGAACTATAAAGAGAGTATAGCGCTTTATGAAGAACTTATTGCGCAGGGAATGGCTGACGACAAAGTATCAGCACAACTCTATTACAATCTGGGTAATGCCTACTTTCGGGATAACCAACTGGGAAAAGCAATCCTCTGTTACGAAAGGGCATTGCTCCTTGATCCGGGTGATGGTGATATCCGGCATAATCTCCGGTTTGCACAGAATCGTACCGTAGACCGTATCGACACAGCAGCCAATCTCTTTCTTACCAACTGGTTCAGAGGTATCAGGAATGTGTTCAGTTCCAACCAGTGGGCTATCACAGGTATTATACTCTTTATCCTGTTCCTGGCTTGTGTGGCTGTTTATCTTTTCATACGCCTGCTCTGGGCAAGGAAGACTGCTTTTTATACAGGTATCGTAATTCTTCTATTGATGATTGGGGCAAATATTTTTGCATTTAGCCAAAAAAGTGAGCGTACACGCAAGGACTCCGCTATCGTAATGGTAGGGGCTGCTGCAGTCAATGCTTCGCCCGACACCAATAGTAATCAACTTTTTGAATTGCATGAAGGCACGAAAGTAAAAATCAGAAATAGGGATGGCAATTGGTTTGAAATTCAGATTTCCGACGGCAGCATAGGTTGGATTCGCCAACAGGATGTGGACGTAATATAGTGGAAAGGAGCCTGGGTGGTTAGGTGGGATGAGAATTGAAAGTCGAAAATGGAAAATAGATTGATATGGAACTTTGAATCTTGAATTTGAAATTTAAAAATATGAAAGATTTTATAGAAGGGCTACTTCCCGCGGAACGCGATCTCTTTTTTGCCATGAATGGCAGCGATTCGCTGTTTCTGGATAATGTGATGTGGACAATCAGTGGCCGGTTCATCTGGATTCCGGTATTCCTTTTCATCCTCTTCATCTTTTTTTACCGTGCACGCCGTAACGAAGCGATTTTAGTCTCCCTCTTCCTCATCCTTGTATTTGTTGCCACAGACCAGATCTCATCCTCCTTTTTCAAACCCTTCTTTGAACGCTTTCGGCCTACCCATCATCCCGACTTCAGGGATATGGTAGACATTATGAACGGCTACAGGGGCGGCAGATATGGCTTTATTTCAGGACATGCTACCAACAGTTTTGGATTGGCCGTGTTTCTTTCGTTAGTGTTCCGGAACCCTTTAGTGACATTCAGCACACTGCTATGGGCTACAATTAACAGTTATACCCGTATTTACCTGGGTGTACATTTTATTTCAGATATCCTGGCCGGGATGGTTGTAGGGACGTTTGTCGCCCTACTCTTATATGCGATCTATGCAGCGTTGAGAAAAGCTATTATCCACCCGCCACTATCCCGGAGGGTAAGTGCTTACGGTAAGAAAGAGGGTACAACACTAGCCGCTTTCGTCATCTTATATCTGGTCGTTATTACTATTTTTAGTCCTTTTTTAGCAACTTTACCCCATTGAAGATGTTATAAGAATAAGGACAGGATATTTTCGCAAAGATTTTAATACAAAAAATTTGCTTTCTCTGTTTTTTTGTGTATGTTTATGGCAGAAATAGATTACCAAATTGTATTATTAATATAAAAAATAAAAAGCCATGGCAAGAACAATCACTTTTAACGAGTTAAGAGAACTGAAAGACAAACTGCCTGACGGTAGTATCCACCGGATAGCCGAGGAATTGGATATGAAACCCGAAACCGTGAGGAATTATTTTGGTGGATACAACTACAAGGAAGGCAGAAGTGTGGGAATACATATTGAACCAGGCCCCAATGGCGGCATTGTGGTGCTTGATGATACTACCATCTTCGACAAGGCACTGAATATTCTCGGACTTAAGGATTATCCCGAACCCGACTCGGTAGAAACAGAAGAGGTAGAATAAAATGTAAACCCATTATTGATCACTGACCGGTGCAATATTGGGTTTTTTTATCTTTAGATTATTAACACAGGTATTTGTGGGAATTGACACCCATGAATACCTAAAACGACGACAGTATGGGAAAGGATAAAAAAGACAGCAGTTCATACGACGAAAAGCTGGTTACCGTTGCCATCCATACGTATGATAAAGCGCATATACTAAAATCAATCCTTGAGTCAGAAGGAATCCCGGCGGTCATTCACGGTATAAAATTGATCGATCCGGTAATCCCTGGCAATGTGCGGGTACGGATCAATGAGAGCGACCTCCCCAGAGCACTACAAATTATCGAAGATGTCGATTTCTCATCAAGTCTGGAAAGTGAGAATCAGAAAAAAACAAAGAAAGAGATTCTCATTCCGGTGGATTTTTCCGATTATTCGCTGGTTGCATGTGAATTCGGATTTTGGTTGGCGCGTGATATGGATTGTAAAGTAAAATTACTTCACGCATTCTTTACTCCCTTCTACCCTGCATCAGTTCCTTTTGGAGATACTTTCACCCTACAAACAACCGACAAAGATCTGTTTCAGGATGTTAGAAACAGGACAGAGAGAGAGATGCAGAATCTGGTAGAGAAGATTGAAAACAAGATTGCTTCCGGTGCCATACCCAAGGTATCCTACAATACTGCTCTGGTGGAAGGACTACCTGAAGAGGAGATCATCACTTATTCCAAAAAGATACGTCCGACTGCTATAGTAATGGGTACCAGAGGAAAAAATGCCAAGGAACTGGATCTTATCGGCAGCGTGACGGCAGAAGTGATGGAGGGCTGCAGGACACCTGTTTTTGCAATTCCTGAAGGAGCTAAGATAAGAAGTATTTCCGAAATGAAGACCATTGTCTTTCTTACCAACTTCCAGGAGCGTGAGTTCAAGGCATTCGATATTATGATGGAATTTTTGAAACCCTATCCGGTAAAAGTCTATCTGGCACATATCGCCAAGAAGGAGGATGTGTGGAACGAAATCAAGTTATCGGGAGTACAAAAGCGTTTTTCCGACCTTTATCCACACTTGCAGATCGAATATAAACTGATCGACCAGAATGAGGGACTGGAGGTAACACTCGATAAATTCGCGGAGACAAATAATGTTGATATGATATCCCTGTCGAGTTCACGCCGCAATATCTTTGCCAGGATATTCAACCCCGGAATTGCGAGGAGAATGATATTCCATTCCGATACACCACTACTGGTGATCAAGGGGATGTAAGAAGTCAAAAAAGGGTTCCTCGCGCGAAGAACCCTTTTTGTGGAATTTACCTGTGTGTATCTATCTGTCCTATTTGATACCCAATTTTGTTTTTACCTGCGGTGTGGCATCAACCGCCGAAGGGCTAAAATAAATAATGGGCGACTGCATGGAGGAAATGTCATACACAAAGGTGTAATTGTTCTCATCCCCTATCGCTTTGATAGCCTCAAATATCTTTCTGTTCACCGGTTCGAGCAGTTTCTGTTGTAATTGCTGAAATTCCTGCTGGCCATTCTGCATATAGGTCTGATACCTTTCATAAAGCTGTGCTATTTGTTTTTGCTGGTCTTGTTTTGCAGCTTCAGATGCAGCCGGATTAGTTTCAAATTCTTCCTGTTTCTTGTTGAATTCTTCTTCCAGCGCCTGCATATTTTTCCTGATCTCTTCCTGCTTGCCGGAGAGTTGGGTTTCAATACCGGAAATTTCAGGCATAGCAGCAAAAATCTCCTGTACATTCACGGTGGCGATTTTCACTTCTTGTGCCATGGCCGCCAATGGAGCCAAAGCAATAAACAAAATCAATAATTTCTTTAACATGATTACTATTTTTCTATTTTTTAAGTTGGTAATTCGATAAAAATCGGCTACAAAGATAATCTATTTATTTTAATAACCTAACCTTGAGAGTACCTGATCACTGATATCGATACTGGGGGAAGCAAAAATGATCGATGTAGCTGAAGCCCTGTCCACTACGATAGTATATCCCGATTCTGTAGAAACTGCTTTCACAGCCTCATAGATATCATCCTGTATAGGCTTGATAAGCTCTTCCTGTTTTTTGAATAACTCACCCTGTGGCCCGAAATATTTATTTCTGAGTTCCTGAATAGCATTTTCTTTTGCCACAATTTCGTTTTCCCGTTTCGTTTTTTCATTTCCACGCAGGGTTGCTAAATCAGCCTGGTATTTCTTATACATGGCATCGACAGTCTCCACCTCTTTATCTATCTCATTCTGCCACTGTGTTGAGAAAGACTCAAGCTGCTTGTTTGCACTTTCATAAGAAGGAATTCTCTTCAGAATATACTCCATATCGATCAGTGCATACTTCTGGGCATAAGTGTTCCCTACTGCTAACGCCATAAATATTCCTATTAAAAAAAATATTTTCTTCATACGATTCTATTTTTTATGTTTGAAGTTAGAAATTAGAAGCTAAAAGCTAGAACTAAGAATGAAGAATACCCAAAATCCTAATTCCACATTCCAAATCTCAGATCTCAAATCCAATCTCTATGTTCTTTTCTAAAGACGGTCTTATAGATGAAACGTTTACAGGTATCTTAATAAATTATGTTAAACGCCGCCATGTCATACCGGGTTTCCATCAGAGTAACAAGCCTTTCAGCTATTTTATCCCAATCCTTCAGGTAGCCGGTTAAAATTCCTGCCCGATAATAAAGTGGAACTGGCTCCCTCCTCTCTCTCTTGAACCCCGACCGTATACCGTATCAAATCCATATGCCCAGTCGATCCCCATCAAGCCGATCATCGGAAGGAAAATACGTGCTCCTACGCCGGCAGAACGTTTTAGGTCGAAAGGATTGATATCTTTCACTTGCCACCATGCATTTCCCGCTTCGAGGAATGCTATCCCGTAGATAGTGGAATTGGGTTCCAGGATAAACGGATAGCGTAATTCCAGGCCGAGACGTGTATAAGCACGTGCCTGCTGGGCAATTGAGTTATTTTCATATCCACGCAATGCTATATTCTCGGTAGCGAAGGTAGTGGTATAACCCGTCATTCCATCACCTCCCACATCGAATGTTTCAAATGGAGTCTGCTTGTTTTTGTTATAGTGCCCCAATATTCCGAACTCGACCCTGGTGGCCATTACCGGTGTTCTTTTAACTGTCAGGGGGGTCAGTGGAGTGAAAGTACGCACTTTCAATTTCCATTTATGATACTCGTTCCATCTGTATTTTGCCGGATCGGAGTCAGACATCTTGGTGTAGTCATTGCCATCCCACAATGAAAAAGGAGGCGTAGCACTGACATTTAAAGTGAATTGGGAACCAACACGTGTATAGATAGGGCTGTCGGTAGAGGTACGCGAAAGCGTTAATCCCAGTGTTATACTATTACTGTTCCCTGTCTGGAACGGGAAATAGTTGTATCTCCAGTTTTTCAGTGCGTAAAGCTGGTATCCTAATTCCGCCATAAACTGGAAATAATCGTCCGGCCATTCAAGCCGTTTTCCATATCCCAGGGAAGCACCCACCATATTGAATACCTGGTTCGGGTCATAGCTGTACTCCATTGCATCCTGGTAATAACCGCCACCATAGCCACCATATCCGTAACCGCCATAACCTCCATAACCTCCATAACCTCCATAACCACCGTAGGGATATCCGTACATGTAGGGATTGGAGTACATGTTCTGGCTGTAATACCGTTCGTTCAACCCGGTCATTCTCGAATAATAAACATTGAATGAAAGGTGGTTGGGCCTCTTCCCTCCAAACCAGGGTTCAATAAATTGAAACTGATAGGATTGATAATATTGACCGTTGGTCTGCGCACTCAACACCAGAGTCTGTCCCTCCCCCTGAGGAATGATTCCTCTGTGCATAGAAGGATTCAACAGGTTTTGCAGCGAGAAGTTGTTCAGGCGTAAACTGAGCTTGCCCACCAATCCGGTCACACCCCATCCGGCCGAAAATTCGATCTGGTCGTTTCCTTTAGATGTCAACGGATAGGTAATGTCGACCGTCCCATCTTCGATGTTGGGGTTAATTCCCCCTGAGATGTCGGCCGAGAGCGCTTCAGGATCGAAGTGTCCTGTTTGTGCTATTTCACGTACTGAACGCAAGAGGTCTTCCTTACTGAATACTGCACCCGGTTTTGTCCTCAGCTCACGGCGGATGATATCCTCATAAAGACGGTCGTTACCCTGTATAATTACCCGTTTGATAATTGCTTTGGGGCCTTCTATCACACGAAGTTCAAGATCTACGGAATCGCTCTCTATATTGATCTCTATAGGATCTATACGGGAGAATAAGTAACCGTTATTCTGGTACAGGTTGACAGCCGCATCTTCATCGCTATTCAACCTCTCCTGTAATTTCTTCTGGTTATATATGTCGCCGGGGGACATATTGAGAAGTTGTTCCAATTGGGAAGAAGGATAATGGGTATTTCCCACCCAGTTGATGGAACGGATATGATAGAGTGGCCCTTCTTCGAGTTCGATATCTATATTTACCGTTTTTTCGTCGTGTTTGTAAACCGAGTCGCGAATAATTTCCGCATCGCGGTATCCCTCTTCGTGATATTTCCCGATGAGGTTATTCTTATCTTCCTTATAAAGGTCTTCCACAAATTTTTTGGTACGGAAGAGGTTAATCAGTTTTCCCTTCTCGTTGGTTTTCTTCATTGCCCATTTCAATTTGCGGTCTGAAAGTGCTTCATTCCCCGTAATATTGATACTGTTGACCTTCAGTTTCTCCTTCTTGTCGACCTCAATTTCCAATACTACCTGATTTTTTTGGGTGGGATCAGGGCGCTGCATAATTCTCACTTCCGCATCACCAAACCCTTTTTCAGAGAAGAAGTTTTTAATGATCACTTCCGCACGCGATATCTGGGGAGGAGTAATTTGATTTCCCTTGACAACTCCTAGTTTTTTCTCAATATCATCCTGTTCATTCTTCTTCATGCCGATATAGCGGATATCGCTTACCCTTGGCCGGTCGGTCAAACGCAATTCCAACCAGACACTGTCTCCCTCCACCTTGGTCTGCAATATTTTTATATCTGAAAAGAGCCCATGCCGCCAGAATTTTTTGACGACATTGGATAGTTCATCACCTGGGATTTGGATCTGCTGCCCTTTGGACAACCCGGAAAATCCTACGAGGGTAAACTTCTGCTCCTCATACATGGTTCCTTCCACACCCGTCACATCGATATCGGCTATATAGTATTTCTTGGGGGCAGCCGTATAGTTCACGGGAGGTACGTCCGGGGTAGACGAAGGGATGGTGTCATTGGTTTGTGCCATTGACACAAACTGCGACAACATGATAAATAACAGAAGTAAATAAGATATTCTCTTCAACATTGTGATATTTTTCTTTTCTCTGACTCTCGTTCAGTGGAGAACTGTTATTGTGCACTCTCTATTTGCTCACTGGTCTTTCCGAATCTCCTTTCCCGTCCCTGGTATCCGATGATTGCTTCGTACAAGGCATCCTCACCAAAATCGGGCCAGAAAGTATCGGTAAAATAAAATTCTGCATAAGCACATTGCCATAACAGGAAATTGCTTATCCGCTGTTCGCCCCCGGTCCGTATCAGCAGGTCGGGATCGGGAATACCCCGGGTAGTAAGATAACCTGCAAAGGTCTCTTCATCAATATCTCCTTCCGGTAAAACTCCTTTTACTACATCTGCGGCGATCCTCCCGGCTGCTGTGGTTAATTCCCATTTCGATGAGTAACTAAGCGCAAGCACTAAAGTAACTCCTGTCCCTTCCGCTGTTTCCCGGATACATTCTTCCAATGCAGTACGGGCATACCCGGGAAGGCGGTTCATATCTCCGATCGTGCGGATCCTGACTCCGTTCCTCTTAAGGTCGGCAGTTTCCCTTGAAATGGCATATACCATCAAATCCATCAATCCCTTTACCTCTTCGGTGGGACGACTCCAGTTTTCGGTGGAGAATGCATAGAGTGTAAGGTACTGTATCGACGCTTTCGATGCGGCCTCCACCACTCTTTTTATTGCATTCACCCCTTCTCTATGTCCTTCTCCCCGCTCCAGTCCTCTGGCTTTTGCCCATCGACCGTTGCCATCCATAATAATGGCGATATGGGCAGGCAGGCGGTTTTTGTCTATTTTGTCAAGCAACGACATCTTCTTTATGTCTGAATTGTTAATTCCCATGACAAGGATCTTCACGCATACTGAATTCCCAAGTCAAAAAAATCATTGTGAATGAGTACCAGTCCTTGTTTTTAAGGAAACTGCCTTCAATGCTGAAAGGATTGTCCAGATTCCATCCGGTGGTTTTCTCAGTAACATCGAAATCGTCACCAAACAGTTTTCGCATCGAAAACTCAATGCCGATATTCATTCTGTTTTTTAATTTATACTTAAATCCCATTCCAATAGGGATATTTGCACCTATAAATTTTTTATTTCCCTCCGCGTAGGTGACACCCGCTCCTGTAAACAGGTAAGGAGTGTAAGGCCTTGTTCCGAGATAAGCATACTTATCGCTATACGGAAAAAAATTAAACTCTACCTGTGTACCCAACTCGGCCAGCGTACGTTGAAACGAGGCCTGCTGTGCATACGGAAAAGCATTGCCCGAATCATCACTTTTCCCTGAAACATTGGCTATAAATATACCGGTTTTGATGCTCCAGAGAAAATTGGGGTTGTACCGAAACAAAAAACCTCCACTCAATCCGGGGTGAAGATAAAATTGGGTTTTGTTAGCATCACCCATATAAAATGAGGTGCCCGCAGCGCCACCAATTTCGTACTTATATTCCTGAGCACGGATATCCGCGGTGGGTATCATTATGAAGAGACTCATCACAAAAAGTGAGACAACGACAGATTTTTCAATTTTCATTCTGCATGCGTATTATTGTCTCAACTCTAACGCAAATTTAGCACATAAATTGTGATTTTTTCTATCAATTCAGGGCAAACTTATTAAGCCTGCCTTTCCATATATCCACCAATTGGGTGTTGGATGAAGATATTCCGCCGAATATCCATATATTATTATCAGCATCAGTAATTACTGAGGTATTCGTTCTTGCTGTAAAATCTGCCGGTAAAGATTGATTCTCTTCTGCCTTGATCCAATCTACACCATAATTGTCAGAATACATCAATATATTTTTCCCGTCCGATGATCTTGCTATCAGATAAGGCTTGTCGTCATAGAAAAACAGACTACTCCCCTTTAAATTACCCTCTTCAGGTCTCTTTGACGAAATATATTTAATAACATCCCCATCTTCCTGCAGGATCCAGATATTGTTACTGAAAGCATTGTCAGAGGTGCTTCCCCCCGACAGAAAGATGAATTTGCTGGCATAGGAGGTACGGCTCTCAACCTTCATTGCTGAAAAATCTGTCATCGGCATATTGTCGGGCAAATCATTCATCAGGACAATATTCGAAAAACCGTTATTCGTCCGGGCAAACTTGACCTTTTCATCGTGAGTTACCGCCAGCAAAATATTACCGGGATCAGCAAATGGCAATTCGCCATAGAGCGCCTTCACTTCATATTCTGTTTGCACCGCACTCCAGTCGGAACCATCAGGAGATTGATAAACCGCACCTGTAGCTGCATCAAGCGCATAGATAAGATTTCCGGATGTAATAAATGATGAAAGACGAAGAGTGTGGGGGATACCGGAAAGGTCGACCTTTCCCCATTTCGGGGTGTCGGAAATGGCTGTTGAATCAGCCTTAATCTCCTCTCCCGATCGGTAATAGGTATAAAACCGGTTGTTGTAGATGATTGTTGTTTGACTTTCTACCGGTGAACTAAGGTAGTTTCCTGCAATTTTTTTCCAAATGAGGATATATGGATCTTCCTGATATATGTTCAGTTGAAAATCATAATTTTTTGATGTGACACCATCAGGAGCCGTAGTCTTGATTTTGCGTAATCTGGGGATGGCAATTGAATCCGATGCGTTCCATGCATATGTACTGTCAGGATCGAGGGTTAACTCTATCATTGAAAAAGCTAAACTGGATGAACCGGTAAGCCTTAGCGTGGCACTATCCACGTGAAAACCGTAGGGAAGCGGTTCCCTGTTGTATAATTTCCCATTTACCTGGTCAATTGTAAAAACCACTCCGGGTAATAGGTTAGTGGTATCGGTCTTAGAGGCAATGGAGATAGCATATATTTGCGGATCAGTAGGATACTCCATATTGTTGTCGGATGAATTAAGACAAGAGGAAAACAACAACAGGTTCGCGATAAGTACCGATGCCCCAAGGAAATATTTAGATATCATTTGTTTCAAAAATATTGTACACCACAGTTATTTAGGATATGCAAAAGTAGAAAGATTTTTCTCTTTAACCATATTAAAATGAATATTTAATGAAAATTTCGAGTTATTTTACTCTTTAAATGAAATTGAACCGAACCCGGATACTTTCTGAAGGAGGCTGCATCTCCCTGTATGGCCGGTGCTTCCACACCCGATTGGAGCTCCTTTTCGGCTATCTCTACATAGGCCTCGTCCCACATCTCTTTTTCAATGAAAGAGGCTAACAATTGAGCTCCCCCCTCTATCAACAGAGAGTATATTTTTTCATCGTATAACCGGTCTGATATCTGCTTACAGATATTTCCCGTGAAGTCTATTTCGATATACTTTACATATTCCTTTTTTGCTGTAGCGGAAGGGAGGGATGCCGTGAAAACGATAGTAGGCACCGTTCCGTCAAAAAGTGACGCATCAGCAGGAATTTTATTTTCCCTGTCGATAACCACTCTTACAGGGTCATCACCAAACCATTTTCTTGCTGTCAACTGCGGATTGTCCAGGAGAGCAGTATTTGTTCCTACCATGATTCCTTGTACCTGTGTACGGAATTTATGCACAATAGTGTGTGTCATCGTATTGGATATAATAACCGGACTCTTACCGTCACCCGGCTTACGAATATAATCCATGAAACCATCGCTGCTTTGTGCCCATTTTAAGATTATGTAAGGCCTGTTATAGAGTTGATTGACAAAGAAAATCCGGTTCAGTTCACGAGCCTCTTTCTCCAGCATTCCCAGCGTTACTTCAATGCCACTCTCCCGCATCATTGCAATGCCTTTTCCGGAAACTTTCGGGTTGGGGTCACCGGTAGCCACTACCACACGTGGAATTTCCCTGTTAATGATCAACTCTGCACAGGGAGGGGTTTTACCATGATGTGCACAGGGTTCGAGAGAGACATAGAGAGTTGATTCCCGGAGTAATGTACTGTCTTCTACGGAAGCAATGGCATTTACCTCCGCATGTGTCTCTCCATATTGCCGATGAAATCCCTCCCCGATAATTTTGCCGTTATGCACCACTACAGCACCTACCAAAGGGTTCGGCTTTGTGAAGCCTTCACCCTTGCGGGCAAGTTGAAGGCATCTCTCCATAAACAGCGGATTTAATTCCATTTTTTGTTATCTTTACACATCGTTATGCAACACTCAGTTCAACATATCCTACAGGAGTTGGAGGGTCTCTACACAAGACAGGAGATATCCGTTCTCACGCAACTTATCCTCGAAGAGGTATGCGATAACAAAATTAATCATTTATCCGGTTCGGGGCTCAGGAAAGCGGAAGATATTGCCTTTAGGCTGAAAAGCGGGGAGCCGATACAGTACATATTGGGAAAGACAGAATTTTACGGGATGCCTTTCATGGTTACGCCGGATGTGCTTATCCCCCGCCCTGAAACCGAGGAACTCGTGGAATGGATCCTTGCAGGAAACCGGCAGCCGGGTTTCTCAGTACTGGATATCGGAACCGGCAGCGGTTGTATCGCGGTGACGCTGGCGAAGAAAATACATGGCGCCAACGTGTATGCGTGGGATATATCGGAAAGGGCATTGAAGGTCGCATCAGAAAATGCATTCCTGAACTGTGTAAACGTGCGGTTTTCGTTGCGGGATATCTTTCAGCCGGTTGATAATAGCCCCATCTTTGACGTGATAGTAAGTAATCCCCCCTATGTGACCGAATCGGAAAAGACGACTATGGAGGCAAATGTTCTCGGTTTTGAACCGCACGGAGCACTTTTTGTTCCTGACGACCATGCTTTGATTTTTTATGAGCGGATTGCAGATGTAGCACTTACTTCACTATATAACGGAGGTGAATTGTATTTCGAGATCAACAGGGATAAAGGTACGGAAGTATGCGATATGCTTCGAAGCAAAGGTTTTACCCATATAGAATTGAGAAAAGATATTTCGGGGAATGATAGGATGGTACGTGCCATAAAACCGGATGATCATGGATAAAAAAGGAAGAATCATCACCGAGGAGACGGCTTATGCAAGGATGGCGCGGACCTGCTCCCAAAAGGAGTGCGCTCCCTTTGATATCGCCCGGAAACTAAAGAGGATGGAACTACCAGAACCAGTAATAGATAAAATCATCAATCGGCTAAAAAAAGAGAAGTTTCTTGATGAAAAACGGTTTATCCGTAGTTATATCCATGATAAACTCCATTTTAATAAATGGGGTAAGAGAAAAATCACACTTTTTTTAAAACATAAACAACTGCCTCAGGAGTTAATCGAAGAGGGATTCACAGAACTTTCCGATATTTCTTTCAGCCTGTCATTACAGCCAATACTGGAGAAAAAATGGAAGAGTGTGACAGGAAAATCGGACTACGAAAAACGGGGAAAATTGATCCGGTATGCGTTGGGCAGGGGGTTTTCCATGGAGGAGGTGATGGCCTGTATGAAGCAAATGAAGATTGGGGATACCTTCGATGAAACAGAATAAGTTATTACATGAACTGATACACCTTTTTTACCCGAACGTGTGTGTTGTTTGTGGCAACGAATTACTGCCGGGGGAAAAAGGAGCCTGCCTGCAATGCCTCTATAAGTTACCGAAAACCCATAACTTCACGGAACCGGATAACGATGCAGAAAAGCTGATGGCCGGACGGATACCTTTCGAGCGGATTGCCTCTTATTGTGTCTATACCAAAGAAGGTACCCTCCCACCCTTGATCCATCATCTGAAATACCGCCATAAGCAAGAGATCGGTCTGCTATTGGGAAGGATGTTCGGTAAAGACCTGATAGGGAGTGAATTTCTCAACTCAGTCGACTTGATAGTACCAGTGCCGCTCCATCCCAAAAGGGAAAAGAGGAGGGGATATAACCAGGCCGGGATAATCGCCAAAGGCCTTTCCGAAGCCACTGGCCTACCCGTTTCTACAAATAACCTGATCCGTATAGTATACAATCCCACCCAGACAAAACGAACAAAAACACAGCGTTGGGAAAATGTAAAAGATATTTTCAAAGTGGCCGATCCGCTCCTGTTCGAACGGAAACACCTGTTGCTGGTAGATGACGTGATTACTACGGGATCTACCCTGGAAGCCTGTGGAGCGGCTTTGCAGGCGTGTAAGGATGTGAAAATCAGTATTGCTACTCTCGGGGAGGTTTTTTAATCCTATTTTTTTCAGAAATTGCACCTGAATAATTTTGAAAAAGCGTACTTTTGTGATTAATCTGTAAAGAAGGTGACAAAAAATAAATTAATCGTATGAACACGCTACAGAAATTAACAGCCGAAAAGCTTCTTAGAATTAAAGCCATTAAACTACAGCCATCTAACCCGTTTACATGGGCTTCAGGTTGGAAATCACCCATATATTGTGACAACCGGAAACTGATGTCTTATCCGGCTATACGTAATTTTGTGAAAGTGGAATTTGCCCGCCTTGTCCTTGAGAAATATCCGCAGGCCGACGCTGTTGCAGGAGTTGCCACGGGTGCTATTGCCCCCGGTGCATTGGTAGCCGACCTGCTCGGATTACCTTTTGTGTATGTCCGCTCTGCACCGAAAGACCACGGACTTGAAAATATGATCGAGGGTGACCTGCGTCCGAAACAGAAGGTGATCGTGATCGAAGACCTGGTCTCTACCGGAGGTAGCAGCCTGAAAGCAGTGGAAGCTATCCGCAATAACGGATCGGATGTACTTGGCATGCTGGCGGTGTTTACCTACGGATTTCCATATGCCGAGAAACGGATGCATGATGCACGGGTGGAACTGACCACGCTTTGCAATTACGATGCGATACTGGACGAGGCTCTGGCGACCGATTACATTGATGAATCGGAGTTGCAGACACTGCAGGATTGGCGCAAAGATCCGGAAAACTGGGGACAACCCGCAAAAAAGAGTAAGAAATGACCGAATTTACCAGTGAGGTAAGAACCATTCCACACAATGATGCCGACGTGTTCCGTGTGCTTTCCGATTTCCGGAAACTCGAGTTGGTAAAGGATAAGATCCCCGAAGATAAACTCAAAGATTTCTCGTTTGACCAGGACAGTGTCTCCTTCCGGGTGGATCCGGTAGGGAAGGTGACTTTCCATGTGTTGGAGCGTGAACCCAACAAACTGGTGAAGTTCAAGTCGGACAGGCTGCCTTTTGATCTTTTCCTGTGGATACAGCTGGTTTCCAAAGCAGAAAAAGATACCCGCTTGCGAATGACGGTAAAGGCTGACCTGAACCCTTTTATAAAGGGGATGGTCGAGAAACCGATGAAGGAAGCGGTGGATAAAATATCCGATATATTGGCACAGTTGCCTTATGATCAGATATGATCCTTAAAAATTCCGCCCCTATCCTCCCGGATAGGGATGGAAGAGGTACTTTAAGCGGGATATATTACATCCAGATCCAGTTTTTCCCCGATTTTCATTCCGATCGGTACAAATCCGTTTTCCACAGAAAGTTCTTTGCCGTTCTTCTTTATTGCTATAGCATGGTCGGGGACTTTCAACCGGAAGGTATTATTTGTTTTTGCTTCCAGAGTCAGTTTGGTGATCTTCCCATCCTTCCATGTTGCGCCTACTTCCGCACCCCCTCTCACGCAAAGCCCTTTGAAGCTCCCGTTTGCCCATCCGGCAGGCAGGGCGGGTAGCAGGTGAATATATCCGTCCTGGCTTTGTATCAGCATTTCAGCGATTCCTGCTGTGCCTCCGAAATTACCGTCTATCTGGAACGGGGGATGGGCGCAGAACAGGTTCGGATAGGTCCCGCCTCCGCTACTCATTTTTACCTCGTTACCGGATGTTGGTTCCAGCAGGCTTTTTAAAAGTTTGTACGCCCGGTCTCCATCGTGCAGACGTGCCCAGAAATTCACCTTCCATGCCCGCGACCATCCTGTTCCGGCATCACCGCGACGATTAAGTGTCTTTCGGGCTGCTTCTGCCAGGTCGGGCGTAGTGACGGGCGATATCTGGTTGGAGGGATGCAATCCATAAAGGTGAGATACATGCCGGTGTTGCGGATCCACTTCCTCATAATCCTCGAGCCATTCCTGCAAATGTCCGTCGGGGCTGATCTGCATAGGGGGTAGTTGAGGAATTGTTTCCCTTATCTTTGCCGTAGTTTCATCTTCCATACCGAGTATTTCTGCCGCGGAAAGGATATTGGTGAAAAGCTCCTTTATGATCTGTACATCCATTGTCGGCCCCATACAGACATACACGGCATCTTTGCTTCCCGGTAGATAAAATGCATTTTCGGGTGAGGAGGAAGGGGCGGTTACCAGCCACCCATGCTTGGGTTCCCGGATCATGCTGCTCAGAAAAAAATCGGCTGCACCGGTCAGCACGGGATAGATGGATTCCAGATATGTTCTGTCCTGTGTGAATGCGTAATGCTCCCAAAGGTGTTGACATAACCAGGCACCACCCGTATTGGTGGCACCCCATGAGGCATGTTCGCCGGGTCCCGTGAATTGCCAGGGATTAGTCATCATATGGGCGACCCATCCTTCAGCGCCATAAAAGGTTTGCGCTGTCTTTTCTCCTGAAGGAACGAGTGATGCAGTCAAATCTATTAATGCTTTGTGTAGGTCCGAAAGATTGCATACTTCTGCCGGCCAGTAGTTCATCTGCAAGTTAATATTCAGATGATAATCACCGTTCCAGGGTGTTTGTACCTGATTCGCCCATAATCCTTGCAGGTTGAGTGGCAGGTTAGCCTCGCGGGCTCCGCAAATCATCAGGTAACGCCCATATTGAAAATAAAGGGCAGCAAAAGCCGGATCATCGTCTGCCTGGAACCGGATAAGACGTTCATCTGTCGGTGTTATATTGTCCTGCTTTCCGAGATTCAACTCCACACGATCGAATTTTTCCTTATAGGAGGCAATATGGGCATATTTTAACCGGTCGTAATATTTGCTTTTGGCTTGTGCCGACAACTGCGCTACGGTAGAGACATGGTTCTTGTCGAGCATATCCGTTGCGGTGGAGATAAGAATGACTGCCTCATCCGCATCGGACAGGAATAACGTGTTACCGGATGATACCAGATTACCTCCGCTGTTCACGATTTCCAATTGAGTGAGATAGCGTACGCCATTCTCTCCGTTGTACCCGTCATTCAATTGGCCTTCCATATAAAGCCTGTTCTCCTTTACAAAGACTGTAGCCCTTTCCGGCCTGCTCAGGTTCACCTCGAAGGATACCGATTTTTTCTGATCAGCTGTCAGTCGGATAACCAGCACATCATTGGCGTGTGAAGCGAAATATTCACGGCTATAGGTGATACCGTTCTTGTTGAACTGAGTGGTGGCGACTGCCTCGTTCAACGAGAGGGTTCGCTCGTAATGGCTTACATTGTCCGTTTGCGGATATCTGTAAGTGATATGCAGATCGCCCAGCATTTGAAAACAACCGTAAGGCGCATCTTTCCCTCTGCCGAAAGCAGATCCCTGTCCTCCGCAACGGAAATGACGGTACATCAGTTCCTGCGCTTCCAAGTTCCTGCCGGAGAGCAATAATTCCCGTATTTCCGGTAAATAATTGATCGCATCCGGGTTGAATGCGGCGGTATCCTTACTTCCCGACCACATAGTGATGTCATTCAACACTATATGCTCAGTGTCGATGCCACCGTCGGGCATCATGCCGATGCGCCCGTTACCCAACGGAAGAGTCTCTTCCCATACGCTGGCAGGCGTATGGTAGCGTAAAGCCAATTTTTGCCGGAACATGTCTTCTGTAGCGCATTGGGTGAATAATGCCGACAATATGATTATGAGTAAAAATGGATATTTTTGCATGCGATTGTCTTACTTTTATTTTAGCGTATAAAATCTTTGATATTTAAAATAATAACTCTCTTCGGGTGTTTAATGATCATTTCAAGATCAATTCGATCACCGGTACATCGGTGTCCGGACGCTCTACCGGAAGGGTAAGGATGACATCGTTCTCCTTCGAGGTTTCGACTGTATGGCTCCCGGACTGTGTACGCGAGTGGAATTTAATTTCCGACGCATCATGTAACAGTTGCGCATACTCGATCTTATCTTTCAATCCCGGTAAGTGAAGCGACCTGAAAGGCCATTCGAGTACATGGATATACAACCGGTGGGTTTCCGGGTTATAGGTCATAAGACAATTCTGAGGTACTTTATATTCGTCCGGAGCCTGCGTGCATCCGTAAATCGACCGGTCGTGGAATCGCATCCATCCGCCTATACCGTCCAGGCGTTCATTGGCGCGTTCATCAAATACTCCCCGTGCCGTCGGCCCCACATTGAGGAGCAGGTTGCCACCCTTACTCACGGTTTCTATCAGCATCACAACCAACTGATGCGTACTTTTCCATGTATATTCGTCGCGATGGTATCCCCATGAACCGGAGAAGGTCTGGCAGGTTTCCCACGGTACGCGTTCACCCCGGACGGTAGGCCATTCCTGCGGCATAAACTGTTCAGGAGTGATAAAATCCCAACCCCAATCGGTATGGTCCAGGTCCATCCGGTTGTTGACGAGGATATTGGGTTGAAGTTTACGTACAAGCGCCAACAGTTCTTCTGATTTCCAGTCCTCATGTCCTTTGCCGTTCTCCCCGGGATAAGAAAAATCGAGGAACAGTTCGTCTATCTGGCCGAATTGTGTCAATAATTCCGTCAGCTGGTCTTTCATATATTGGCGATATATGCCCATATTCCGGTTTTCATTCGCTTTTTTCCGTTCTTCGGCATCCGTCGGCCCGTTGGGATGGATCCTGTCATAAGTAAAATGGGGATGATGCCAGTCGATCAACGAGTAATAAAACCCTATCTTTATACCTTCTGCACGGAAAGCATCCACGAAAGGTTTTATCAGGTCTTTGCCATATGGGGTATTGGTCACCTTGAAATCAGTATATTTGGTGTCCCAGAGGCAAAATCCGTCGTGATGCTTAGAGGTTAACACGACATATTTCATACCGGCCTTTTTGGCTTTGGCTGCCCATTCCCGAGGATTGTAGAGGTCGGGGTTAAAATGGTCGAAATATTTCTGATACGCTTCGTCCGGGATCCGCTCCCTTTGCTTCACCCATTCATGCCGTGCCGGCAGGGCATATATGCCCCAATGGATAAACATACCGAACCGGTCGTTGGTCCACCATTCCATCCTTTGGGCTTTCTGTTCTTTGGTTTCACTCCATGCCTGTCGTTGTGAAAACAGCAAATTACTGCTAACCATAGTGAAAAAGACAACACCCAGAATCATTTTTTTTGTGTTCATAGCGATTAAACGTTATAAGTTGTTTATTATAATAAAGTGCCATGTAGGTAATTACCGGACAGAATTTCGTGCCGGCGATATCTACTCTTCAATCAGAAAGCTGTCTCTTAGCCGGATATCACTGGAAGCAGCCCCTATCATTACTGTAAACTCACCCGGCTCAGTGATCCTTTGCATGTATATGTTATATAATGCGAGGTCATCGTGTGTCAATGTAAATTCCACGTTTTTTGATTCATCTTTCCGGATATGGATCCGTTGAAAATCTTTCAGTTGAATGGGAGGAGTGACCACTGAACTTACGTTGTCACGTACATAGAGTTGTACTACCTCATCTCCATCGATACCGCCTGTATTGGTCACAGTGCAGGATATCCGCACATGATCCTGTTCTACTTTTACGGAAAGATTATCATAACGGAAATTGGTATAGCTTAGTCCGTATCCAAAGGCATACAGTGGTGAACTGCTCCCATCGACATAATCAGCCTGCCTGCCTAATGAGTAATATACCGGTAATTGCCCTACTGAACGTGGGACGGAAACCGGTAACCTGCCTGCGGGATTATAATCTCCAAAAAGGATATCAGCAATAGCACGGCCTCCTTCCTGTCCCGGATACCATGCTGTCAGCAGCGCATCGGCTTTTACCGAAGCATTGTTCATATTGAGCGGCCGTCCCTGTATATAGACTACGATCAATGGTTTTCCGGTATCGGCGAGAGCATCAAGCAGCTTTTCCTGGTCACCCGGCAGGTCGAGTGAACTGCGGTCGTATCCTTCACCCGACTCCATATCCGGAAGAATTTCATCCTGGTTGTTGCCAACCGTTGCCGCTCCGGTTTCAATATATTCCGTCTTGAAATCCCTTGCGCTGGACCCTCCCACAACCAACAGGATCACGTCCGACCGGCGGGCTATCTGTACCGCTTCTTCTATATCGCTTTGAGTAGTATCCCGGATGGCGCATCCTTTCGCGTAGCGGACGAGGGTCCGGGGACTGACGGCTTGCCTGACCCCGTCGAGCACGGTCACAATATTACTTCGCTCCTGCGGGGCAGTATAATCACCCAACTGGTTATAGATGTTATCGGCGTTCGGCCCGATCACCGCAATGGAACCGATCTCTTTCGGGAGAGGCAACAAGCCATTACTGTTTTTGAGCAATACGGTACCCTGGCGGGCTACCTCGCGGGCGATCTGCTTATGCGCTTCACTCCTTACGAAACGAGCTGCCTGATTGGGGTCAACATACGGATCCTCAAACAGTCCCATTTCGAATTTCATCCGGAGAATATTGGCTACGGCATCGTCTATGTCCTGCATGGTGATAAGCCCTTCTTCCAACACCTTTGTCAGGTGCCTTCCGTAGGCATTTCCTCCCAAATCGGCATCTACTCCTGCCTGCAATGCCACGGCGGCTGCATGTTTGATATCAGGTGCCACGCGGTGTGTTCCCGCAATACCTTCAATGCTGCCAAGGTCGGAGAATACAAACCCGTCGAAACCCCATTGATCCCGCAGGATATCTTTCAGCAGGAACCGGTGAGCAGTAGCGGGGATCCCGTCGATGGAGTTATAGGAGGTCATCAGAGTCTTCACTCCCGCGTCAGTCACCTTTTTGAACGGCCACAAGTGGTCGGAAAACAATTCCCGCATGCCAATGAAGGCCTGTTGGCCGTTATGTCCGCCCGAAGGAACACCGTAGGCAGCAAAGTGTTTAGGGGTGGAATAGACATTCCGGGCGTTACCGAAATTATCTCCCTGCAGCCCCTGAACAAAAGAAATACCCAGTTTCGCCGTCAGCACCGGATCCTCCCCGAGCGTTTCCTCCACTCTCGACCATCGGGGTTCTCTTGCCAGGTCGAGGATAGGGCCATACCCTATATGGGCACCCTGAAGCCTTGTCTCAAGGGCAATTGCTTCTGCCATTTGCCGTACCAGTGAGGGATTCCAGGTACTGCCTTGTCCGAGTCCCGTGGGAAAAACGGTTGTGCCGATGGCCATATGCCCATGCATACTCTCTTCGGCGAAAAAAAGCGGAATACCCAGCCGGGTATGTTCTACGACATATTTTTGTAATTCGTTCAGCGCATTGGCTGCCAACTTGGGATTAAGTCCTGTCTGCAGTGTCTTTCGGGTCCACGGGTCAGCGCGGAGCGTCGCCCAGAAACCTCCCAGAGGCATAGCTTGCATCCGTTCCCTGAATAAGTCGGAAGGTGCGACGGAGTTTTCACCCGTTTTGGCGTACATTTCCCATCCCGTAGGAAAGCACAACTGGCCAATCTTCTCCTCTGTCGTCATGAGACTCAGCAGATCCTTTACCCTCTCTTCGACCGGAGCGGAAGGGTCTTTATAGCGTTGTTGTGCCAATGATAACTGCGTAATGACACAAAAACAGAGAACAACTATGAAACCGGTTCGTTCTTTCATCTACTTATAATAAAAAGTCCAGTTCAGCAATTGCTACAGATTTTCCGTCTCCCGTGATACCGGTGGCTTGTACCCGTATATAACGGGTAGTTACCGGGATGTTGAATTGGTGTGTTCGCGGAGTAGGATCGTTGATCAGATTCCCGAATTCAAAGGTTTCCACCGTTTTCCAGTTTTTCCCGTCAGCACTGATCTGAATATTTCCTTTTGCCATCATCCCATCCGAATGAAAAGTCTGCGGTGTGTAGACCATGGCTTTCAATTCATATTCCTTACCGAGATCAATAGCAATGAAATAAGGCATTATACCGTCTTGCGATTGCCAGTAAGTACGGCGATTTGCATCGAAAGCGTGCAGGGCGGCGGTACGGTCACTTCGTTGACTATTGACACCGAGTAATACCCAATCTTTTTTCACAATTCCGAATGCTTCGCTGTGTATCGGCCCTTGTACGTCATTGTTGAATGATACTGCTTTCAGTACATTATTCTCTACTTTTATAGGATTCTCGTACCGTTGCGAATTTTGGGTCGGTTCCGATCCGTCGAGTGTGTAAAAAATCTCATATCCGGTATTCAGGTTGCCGGCAGCATTCTCACCGTGAGGATTCCAGTTGAATTCGGTCTGCAACGGGGCAATGGTGACCATTCCCTCTTTGTTGCGTGTAAAGGCCAGTTGCGGCGGGCGGGTGCGGTAATAGTGTGCTGATATGTGGCTGATAGCCGGATCAAGCCGCGACTCCAACACCCGGAGACGGAGCTTATTGGTAGTGACTTCCGGAAAACGGAGAATACGCTTATAACCGATATTGGTTGCTGTGGCAACCTCTTTCCATTGATTGTCTATCCATACGTCCACCGCGTGCCGTTCCACACGTTCACTATGGGTGGCGATGGCTTCCTGCAACATTACTCGGTTGATGGTGGCGGGTGCGGGCAGTGTAATGACTACTTCACGCTTGTTTCCGCGTAACAGCAGATAGGTATCCGGATCACCGTCCAGTACTTGTTTAGGCCCTTTAGCATCTTGAAAGAGGTTTACTTCGTAGGTTTCCCGGATTCGCTTTCCCACTTCTTCGAGCACCTCTACATCACGAGAAGAGAATGTTCCTTCACGGTTGGGCGGAATATTCAGTAAGAATGTGGAATTTCCCCCGACGGAACGTTCGTAAATGTCGAATACATCGTCAGCACTCCGTACTTTCTGGTGTGTGTCGTCACGGTAAAACCAGCCTTCGCGAATGGAAGTATTGGTCTCGGCCTGTTGGTAGTGGAGGTATTTTCCCTGATAGAGCTTTTCGCGTGAGCCGAGATCCGTGTCCGTAAGATCTGTGAAATGAGAAGAGGTATTGGGATCTTCGGGATAAGTGATCACGTTCCACTCCGTTTGTCGTGTAGCTCCTGCTTCGTTGCCGCACCAGCGGATATCTTCACGCCCGAAAATAACCGCTTTGGGTGCCACGGAGCGAATCAATTCTCTCCATGCCTGATAGTTGTAGGTCTGTCCACCTTTAGTTTTGGGATGTGCGCCATCGAACCATACTTCATGGATCTCCCCGTATTCGGTCAGTATCTCGAAAAGCTGATTCAGGAAATATTCATTGTAATCATCCACTTCGAACTCGAACGTGGTTTTGTTCTCGAACGGGCGTCCCGGCACTTCGCGCGGAATGGTACGTTTGGTATATTCACTCAGATTGCCGTACAACCCTTCGGGATGTTCAATCTGATACAGATCTGCCGGGGAGAGATAAATTCCGAGTTTTAGCCCATATTTTTTGCATGATTCCGAAAGGTCTTTGAGTATATCGCCTTTCCCATCGAGGAATTCCGACGACATAACGCCATGATCGGTATAGCGGCTTTGCCACAGCACGAATCCGTCATGATGCTTGACGGTGAGGATGACCATTTTCATACCCGCCGCTTTCATGGCCTCGCACCACTGGTCGGTGTCGAGCGTTTTCAGATCAAAAATTGCCGGATCTTCCATGCCGTCACCCCATTCTTTACGGGTAAAGGTGTTTGGACCGAAGTGGATAAAAGCTATAAACTCGTTTCTCAAAGCATCTAATTGGTTCTTTGTAGGAACCACATGGGCAGCCTTTTCGATAATGATCTCTTTACTGTCTCCCTCTTCTATTTTGATTGTACTTTGGGGAGTGATGGAACTTTGTGGTTCCGTTCGGCACGACAAAAAAAGAATGCCGGCCAGGAATAGAATTATTTTTTGCATTATTGGAATGATTTATCTGCTCGTTTCGAATGAAAATACCAATGGCAAGTTAGCATGATTTTTTATAACCGGCAAGACGAGGCGGGTTTTATTACCCTCTGTTGTCCATTTTACCTGCTGCTTGTTATGTAGCAGAGTAACCTTGCTTCCTTTTTTGGGGGTGTTGCCTTCCCACTCGATCACCGGAGGAATTTTCTTACCGTTCTCAGGAACATAATGGGCGTAGATTGTTTTGTCGTCATTGTCGACTGTGAACCACACATTTTCATCGTGATAATGAGGGGTAATACGGGTATTGTATATCCCTTTTCCATTAATTTTCAGCCAGTCACCGATCTCTTCCATAATTGCTTCCACTTCGGGCTGGATGATCCCTTCAGGTGTAGGCCCTACACCCAGCAGAAGATTCCCTCCTTTGGAGGTCACTTCGATCAATAGAGCAATCACTTCCGCAGGTGTTTTGAAAGTGGCATTGGGTATCCAACCCCAGTCACTGCTTAGAGGGATACAACTCTCCCATGGATAGGAGAGCTGTTCCGCAGGTATGGAACGTTCCGGCGTCTGGTAGTTTTCATATTTCCCACGGATAGTGCGGTCTACAATCAGTAAATCGGGTTGATGGCGGCGTGCCATCCCCGCGATCTTATCCATATCTATATCCTGTCTGGGAGGAGCTACCCATCCGCCGTCGAGCCAAAGGATATCAATATCGCCGTAGTTGGTCATCAGCTCCTGCATCTGATTGAAGGTGAATTGCTTGAACTTTTCCCATCGTTCCGGATGGCGTTCAATTTTATAGTTTACGTTCCGGGTAGGGGTGGCAAAATAATCCCACCAGTAATATTGGCTGTGCCAGTCGGGTTTGGAGAAATAGGCTCCCACCATAAAATCCTTTTGTCGGAAGGCTTCGAATACGTATTTTGCTACATCGGCTTTCGGATGGTCTTTGAAGGGACCTTTAGCGATGGAGAAATCCGACTCTTTTGTATCGAACATATTGAAACCGTCATGATGCTTGGTAGTGAAGATGGCATATTTCATTCCCGCCTTTTCCATGACATCACTCCACTGGCCGGGATCGAAGTTTACCGGGTTGAATTGGTCTTTCAAACCCCAGTACCATCTCTTGTATTCCTCGTAGGAAACTGTGCTGTCGCGCGGTATCCAGTCGACATCTTCCGAACAGATCGACCACGATTCTACTATTCCCGGGACAGAATACAAACCCCAATGGAACAGTACCCCGAATTTGAGATCCTGCCAGTTATCCAGTTTTTTGAGTACGTTCTCTTCTTCCGGCCAGACATATCCCTTCGATTGTTCGTGTACGAAACCCTGTTGGGAATAGATCATTGTGGAGAATAGTATCCCACATAAGATCAGGATTTGTTTTTTATACATTTTTCTTTTTATTTCTTTGATCTCACTTCTTCTTTTTAGCAGTGAAAATAAGAAGTTGTTGCTAACCATAATAATAAACACAACGGCTAAAATCATTTTTTGTGTTCATAGCGAACAATTCTTATAAACAGTTTATTAATAAAGTTCCACGTTGGAAATCACCGGGCAGGCTTTCGAATCGGTGATATCTATTCTTATTTTTGAGGTCTTCACAGGGTTTATCTGCAAAATTCTTTTGTACCCGATGGTTGTAGTTTCGGACACTGTTTCCCATTCATCATTGTTCCACACTTCGACGCGGAACGATTTGATCCGTTGACCTAAAGGAATATATTCTTGCAAGAGGACATAGGAAACCGTTTGGGGTTTGCTGAATTCCAGTTCAAAACTACCCGTCACTACATCGTCGTCCGTCGCCCAATATGTTTCTTTATCTCCGTCAATCAGGTTTTCAGGGGAAAATTGAGCCGATTTACCTCTGTAACTGCTCGCTTTAGCTGTTGCTCCGATTGCCAGGTTATTCGAAAAAGCCTCGTTGAGTAGTTTCCTGAAACCCTGAAGCGACCGGATATCGTTCTCATGGATCAACCCCCTTCTGTCGGGTGGGACATTCAATAATAACACCGACCCTCTGCCTACAGAAGTAAGGTAGATATCGAACAGTTGTTCGGGTGTTTTTACAAGGGAGTCTTCCTTTGCATGGTAAAACCATCCCGGCCTGATGGATACATCCACCTCGCCCGGAATCCAGTGGGAACCGTCGATGGAACCGGTATTCAGAAGTTTCTGGATCCCTGCTTTTCCGGCGTATAAAGTATCCGGCGTGATAGTGTTCCAGTTGGTTTCTCCTGCATATCCACTTTCATTTCCTATCCAACGGATATCGGGTCCGGCATCGCTGAAAAAAATAACCTGTGGCTGGATACCCCGTACCAGATCGAGCGTTGCCGGCCAATCATAATATGTCTCTCGGTCGATCCTCCGCATTTCTCTTTTCCCGCCGTAATAACCGTCGCCGCCGTTGGCTCCGTCAAACCACATTTCAAATACAGGACCGTAGCCGGTAAACAGTTCTTTCAACTGATTACGGTAGTAGGTTATGTATTCAGTGGTTCCGTAATCCTTATGGTTCCTGTCCCATGGGGAGAGGTATACTCCGAACTTCAGACCATGCTTTTTGCAGGCATCGCTTACTTCTTTGACGATGTCACCGTTCCCGTTCTTATACGGACTGTTTTTGACAGAGTGTTCCGTATATTCGGAAGGCCACAGACAGAAACCGTCATGATGCTTGCAGGTCAGGATCACACCTTTGAATCCGGCCTCTTTCAAAACAAATATCCATTGGTCAGCATCCAGTTCGGTGGGATTGAAGATGGAAGGGCTTTCGTCGCCATATCCCCATTCCTTACCGGTAAAGGTATTGGTCGTGAAATGAATGAAAGCATTCATTTCCATTTCGTGCCAGGCAAGCTGGTTTTCGGACGGCACCGGCAATACCGGAGCCGGTGGCTCTACACTTTTTCCGGGTTGACAGGCTGTCAGCAACAGGCCGATAGTGCAGCAAACCAGAAAGGTGATTGCAAGGATTATTTTTCTCATTATTATCAGTAGTTTTAAAATAAATTATCAAGAGAAGTGCGTTTTCACACTTCTCTTGATAATAATCAAAATTAGTTCCATCCTGAATTTTGAATTAAATTCGGATTTAATGTAATTTCATTGGTTGGAATAGGAGATAACCATCGGCGATCGGTAGTTGACCATACACGGCCGGCATCATTTAGTGTTTTTGCCGCTGCATATTGGTACAGATAAGTTTCTCCGTCATACGTAATAATTGGGCGTCCCGACGCACCGCCAAACGTTATATTCGCGGCAGCGTAGGCTGTAATGACGTCATCAGTAATTCTTAAACCGAACATTGTTTTCGGATTTTCCAACAATTTCATTGCGTTCCAACGTTTCAGGTCATCCAAACGGAACCCTTCTGCTATTAATTCGATACGACGTTCTCTTCGGATTTCATATAACAAATTTGATACTACATATCCATAATTAATGGGTTTTACATCTGCTACAGGGTTTACGGTGAGGTGAGCCATTTCCACGCGATCGCGAAGCAGATTGATGGTTTTGTCCAGTACCTCTTGTGTACACAGATCCAATTCCGCTTGAGCTTCGGCATAAATTAGTAAAACTTCTGCATAACGATATACGAACCAATCATAAGACGTGTTTCTTGCTTCTGCCTGTTTTGAATTTGCCGACCGGTATTTTACGCAAGGATATCCTGTGACGCCTTGGCTGGCAGCGACGTTGGCGACTGCGTTTACGTATCGTGTACCACTTATGACGGTATATGGTCTGTGCTTATTGTCGATTATCTGATAAATGCGCGGGTCTCTATCTGCAAATTCATTTTCCTGGTTATCATCGCCTTTATAGCCCGATCCGGCATTAAAGATCGGAGTTCCGTCCTTCATTAAAAATGACTCCACAAAATCTTTTGATAAACCCATTCCATTTTCACCTACGTGCCTTCCTGTTTCGTGTGTCAATACCCCTGTTTCGTAAAAACGAGCAAGAATACTTTCGGCATTGGTGCTTAAATCTTCTTGAGTAAATAGATTCGAATAGTATAATGGATATCCATCAAAAGATAATTGATCACTTCCAGTATCTGTTCCTTTTACAATCGAGTAATTGCCTGAATCCATTATTTCTTTGGCCAATGAAGCTGCTTTTTGTAATAATGAAGTTGAAGACAAAGCGTCACCTGACGATGTTTCATTATGGTATTTCTTATAAGTCCCAAAGTATAGACAAATTCTGGCTAATTGTGTTTTGGCTGCATCTTTATGAAGGCGTCCGCTTTCTGCATTTGCTTTATTGGGTAACCAATTAATAGCAAATTCGAAATCTTCTATAATTTTACCCAATACATAATCCCGATTGTCTCTTGGTTTATATAATTCGTCGGTGTCAGATGTTTGTAAATCTGTTTCATACCAAGGTACATCGCCAAAAGATTTAATTTTATCGAAATAAAGTAATCCACGAAAGAAACGCACCTCGGCTACATATTTATTGATTTCTTCTTCTGAACCGGTTACTTTATCATAACGCTGCATGAAATAATTGCAATTGCGAATAGTATTCCAATACCAACCGTTGGCTGAGGATGCTTCTGCAGGAATCGTCAATTCATTGAAGAGATAACTACTATAGCTGTTTGTAACAAAGTTATCGCTTATATTATCTCCTGTAGCAGTAGGAGCGCTAAGGTTTCCATATAAACCGTTAGCATACAATTTCAAATCGTTCACCGAGGTCCAATATGATTCATCTGTAAATGAATCTATAGGGGACAGATCCGTAACATCACAAGCTGCGAGTGAACCCGAGAAAATTGCAATGTATATTAAATATTTTAATTTCATTGTTGTATTCTTTTACTTGTTAAACTTTAAAACGTCAAATTTAAGCCGATAGAAACTTTTTTGCTAATAGGATAAACCATATTGTCTATCGTTTCAGGGTCAAATGATTTTATTAAGGAGGTGAATGTCAATAAGTTTTCGCCTTGTATGAAAAATCTTAAACGCTGGATTTTATATTGTGATACGACAGACTGTGGAAGAGAATATCCTACAGTGACATTTTTTAAGCGTATGTAGCTCGCATCCTGCAGATAACGGGTAGAGGTCTGCCGATTCCCTCCATTATTCCAGTTGGGACGTGCAAAGTAGGCATCTTTGTTATCTTCTGTCCAATAGTCCAGGGCGGTTTTTAATGGTGTGTCCCATTCAGAGGTAAAACCCCAGAATGAACTTCCCCCCGGCATATAATCGCGTTTGCCGATACCTTGCCAAAACATTTCAAAATCTATTCCTTTATAATCAAATCCGGCAGTAATACCATAAGCGTAACGTGGAGTATTATTTCCAATAATTTTGCGATCGCCCGGGTCGCTCAATGTATTACTTCCGATGTTTATTTTGCCGTCACCGTTCAAGTCTTCGTATTTCACGTCACCTGCACCCCATTTTCCGCTATACAGATAGGATTGGTCGTGGCCAGCGTCTGCTTCAGCATCGGTTTGGTATAGTCCGTTGGATACATAACCCCAAATTTCCCCTACTTTTCTACCTACATAATATTGACTGAGTAATCCTGTCGGATTTGCAAATTTGGTGATTGTGGATTGGTAGTCCGATAAAACCCCCTTTAAATAGTAATTGAATCCGCTCGACAGACGATCTCTCCAACCAAGAGAGAGTTCCCAACCTAAAGTCTTCATATCTGCTGCGTTCTCATTGGGGACACTTGTTCCCAACACTGCGGGGAGAGCTTGTCCTGCAGTAAGCATATCCTTCGTATTCCGTCGATACCAATCGAACGTTGCAGTCAAACGATTTTGCAAAAATGAAGCATCGAATCCTAAATCTATTTGATCTACCGTTTCCCAGGTAAATGAAGGACTTATGAGCCCCGGCGCGGATACGGCAACCGGAAGACTACCGTTTAAAAGATAACCATATTGGGTATTCACACCATATGACGCCAGATACGGGAAATTTCCCAGATCCCCGACAACCTGGTTTCCTAAAGAACCATATGACAGGCGAATTTTCATATTATCCCAAACATTCTTAAGCGGTTCCCAGAATGTTTCTTCGGAAATTCGCCATGCCCCGGATACCGACGGGAAAAATTGATAGCGATGTCCTTTTGCAAATTTGGAAGAACCGTCGTAGCGTCCATTCATTTCTAATAAATAACGTCCTTTGTAATCGTAATTAATACGGGAGAATATGCCGTTTATAGCCCATTGACTTTCCGAGCCGCTGGTGGCAATTTCACCGGTAGCCAGGTTGATGGATGGGTTGTTGTTGTCAATCAGATCTTTACGACCTGTGAAATGATACTTTGTCGTTTTCATTTCCTGATTATACCCTGCCATAACCTTGAAGTTATGCTTATTTTCTCCCGCCAATGAAAAAGAATATTCTGCAAAGGTGTTGAGAGCGTAGTAGTAATCATCATCATTCGTCAGAGTTATACTACTCGGGTTAGTCCAGGGATAGTAGTTCTCTGTTCCGGGAACGGCCGTATAATCATAAAAATTTCTTACATGTTGTGATGTCGCCTTTCCATAATAATTCCACGTATAGTCAGCATTAATTATCAATCCTTTGAGCGGGGTAAGCATAACGGCCCCCGTCATCCAGAGATCGTTTTGTTTATAGATAGCGTTACCGCCTTGAGCTTGTATGGCTACCGGGTTAGTATAACTACCCTGACCGGCATAATTCCCATCGGGATGCTTCACCGGCATCAATGGGCTTAAGTCGTTCTTCATCATCCCACTATATGCGGAAAGCCCGGAATAAGCCGTTGGATTCATGGCTGTAGTACCGCCCGTAGGATGCTTTTCGTCCGTATAGGTATGCATGATTTTAGCGGAAACATTCAACCAGTCCGTAATGTTTGTGGAAACATTGATGTTTGCATTGTATTTACGATATTTATCATCGGCCGCTTTCAAAATACCTCCTTGATCATTCATTCCCAATGATGCGTAATACGTTGTTTTATCGTTCCCTCCGTTTATGCTTGCATTATATATAGAAGAGAAGGAGGTTTTATATAGTTCATTCCACCAGTCGGTATTTCCTACATACTGATACTTATAAGGATCTATACTCGCATCAAAGAATACGGGTGAATCATAAGTACCGTTAAAATACCTTTCGGCATAGTCGTATATTGCTTCATTATAATAATGGCCGCTACCACCCGAATTCTGGTAAGCCAGATCTTTCATCGTTAAAAACTCTATTGAATTTACGTTGTGAAAAGACAATGCGGGTTGTTGCCAATAGGCAGTTGTTGAAAACTGAATGGTTGGCTTTTGACCGATCTTGCCTTTTTTCGTGGTAATCAATATGACTCCATACGCTGCGCGTGCTCCATAAATAGCTGCGGAAGCCGCGTCTTTCAAAACCGAAATAGATTCAATATCGTCAGGATTTACCAGATTAGGATCCATCTGCACGTTATCTACCAAAACCAAAGGACTGCCACCGTTTAAAGACGTAGTACCGCGGATATTAAAATTCGATGACGCTCCGGGTGCTCCTCCGTTATTCATTGAGATATTAAGGTTTGGCACCACGCCTTGCAGTCCTTGTCCGATATTTGTGATGGGACGGTTTTCCAAGACCGAACCGCTGACCGACTCAACAGCCCCCGTTAAATTCACTTTCTTTTGCGTTCCATAACCGACAACCACAACCTCTTCCAGTAATTCCGCGTCGGATGCCATGACAATATCAATTGACGTTCTTCCATTGACGGGTATAAATTGGGTAACCATCCCTACATAGCTGAATTGTAATGTTGCATCTGAAGGAACATTACTCAATGTATAATTTCCATCTATATCGGTCACCGTGCCGTGCGATGCATCGCCCTGCACTACTATTGTCGCTCCGATAACCGGTTCATTGTTCGCATCTGTTACCGTTCCGCTCACGGTAATGTTTTGTGCAAACATACCAATGGATACTATCCACATACATGCGAACAGTAATCCTTTCCATTTAAATAACTTCTCTTTTTTCATTCTTTTTCTTTTAAGGATTAATAATTCATAACATTTATTTAACTACATGATGTCTTTATTTTTAATATATTACATTGGCTATATCGCTATATCATGCATGCTGTTTATTTTACTCCTTTTATATGCCTGAGAACCATACCAGGCTACCACTACAAAGCATATGAGCGGCAGAATAAATGAAGCATTTACTGCAGGGAATGACGCTCCTATTGTACCCATATCAATAATCGCTGCTTGTACCGGAGGTAATATGGATCCTCCCAATATAGCCATGATCAGTCCTGCTGCACCGAATTTAGCATCATCTCCCATTCCTTTCAGGGCAATACCATAGATAGTGGGAAACATGAGCGACATACAGGCTGACACTGCTACCAGACAATAAAGTCCCGCAATGTCCTGAAGAAAGATCACTCCCAGCGTAAATATTCCAGCGGCAATGGCAAATGCACGTAACATTTTTCCGGGATCGAAGAATTTCATCAGGTAAGTGGCGATTAACCGACTGACACAGAATATAATCATCGCAACAATATTATATCTCTGTGAAAGGACTTCGGCTGCCTGTTCTTCCATTCCCTGGTTCATGAAAACACGTGTACCATACTGGATGATAAATGTCCAGCACATAATTTGTGCACCTACATAAAAGAATTGTGCGATGACTCCCTGGCGATAATTAGAAATAGAAAAAATCCGTTTCAACGTGGCACTAAAATGGAGACTTTTGTCTTTATCTCCGTTTTTCGGCATTTTTGCTATAAGGATAATCAGGAACATGGCAAGGACCACCAACCCTATAGCCAGATATGGTGCGATCAGGATAGAAAGGTCGGATTGCTTTATCATTTCAAATTCCGGATCCGAAAGTAGGGCACGCTCTGCAGTACTCATCGGATTGAGCCGTGCCTGAATGAAGTTCATGGCTACGTACATTCCCATGAGTGATCCTATGGGATTAAATGCCTGCGCCATATTAAGTCGCCGGGTGGCGTTTTCTTCGGGCCCCATCGTCAGGATATAAGGGTTGGCGCTGGTCTCCAGGAATGATAATCCGCAGGTAAGTACAAAATAAGCTGCCAGGAAGGGGTAGTAGTTGCCCGATATCATGGCGGGAAAAAACAGAAAAGCACCTACAGCATATAATGCCAATCCGAACAGAATTCCCGATTTATAGGAAAATCTCTTTATGAATATGGCAGCGGGAAATGCCATGGCGAAATAACCACCATAAAAAGCCAATTGTACCAATGCCCCTTGTGTAACATTCATCCTGAAAATTTTGGAGAACGCCTTTACCATAGGATTGGTAATGTCGTTGGCAAACCCCCATAATGCGAAGCAGGCCGTAATGATGATAAACGGTAACAGATAATTGACACCGTTGTGCTTAAGTAATGGTAATTTTGTTTTATTCATCTTATTATGCATTGAACCACTCCTGATCATTATCTGGCCACCCGGTCTCCCCTCCCCATTGAGTCAATTCAACAGGGAGAAAGGAGTTGGGGCAGTATAATTACTGAGTTGTTGTGGGATTATTTATAAATAGGGCCAAAATTCTTGCAGGCGCGGAAGTCGGCACCTTCTTTGTCCATACCGAAAGCATTCCATGCCGATGGACGGAAGATTTCATCTTCATCCACGTTGTGCATACATACAGGAATTCGAAGGATCGATGCAAGTGTGATCAGATCCTGCCCGATGTGTCCATAGCTGATGGCTCCATGATTAGCTCCCCAGTTGTTCATCACCGAATAAACATCCTTGAAAGGCCCTTTCCCTGTAAGACGCGGAGCAAACCATGTCGTAGGCCATGTTTTATCTGTGCGCCGGTTGATAATGTCATGTACTTCGGGATCGAGATCTACCGTCCATCCTTCAGCTATCTGCAGAACAGGCCCTAAACCATCTACCATATTCAGCCGGGACATGGTGACGGGCATGCCGCCTCTGGTGAGGAAGGTGGATGAATATCCGCCGCCACGGAAATAATCACGATTGGCCGGTGACCAGTTGGTAGCAGCAAGACAGGCTTTTGTCTCTTCTTCGGTAATGTTCCAGGGTTCTTTCAGGGCCGGCCTGCCGTCAAGATCCATTCTTCCTGTGCCGTCGAGCGTGGTAGCTCCTGAATTGATCAGGTGTATAACGCCGTTGGCTGCTAGTCCCGTAAGCTCTTTTCCGGTAACTCGTTTTACGGCGTCGGGACTCCAGTAAGTACGTACATCTGAAAAAATCTGCGCTGTATTGGTCAGCAAATGCCCAAATAACATAACAACCGCATTCAGCGAATCGTTTTCAGTGGCAAATGTATAAGCTTCGCGGATACCATTCCAGTCGAACGAAGTAGTCAGTATCGTTTCACTAAAATCGCCGTTGGGCAGGAAATCAGTCCATTGGCGTTGTCCCTGGAATCCCCCGAAGATAGCATTGTGCCCGATCGACTCTTCTTTAAAGCCAATTGCTTCGAGTTTCGGATTACCCTGCATCAGGTCACGGATGATAATGGTCATTTTTACCACAAACTCCCAATCTTTGTCTTTTTCTTCCCGGCTCTTTTGTTTTTCCGGTCTGTTGAAATCGGCACCTTCGTTCACTTTGCAATATCTCTCGGTCCATGCCATCGCTTTTTCGAACTCTTCGTGATCATAGATTCCCTCCTGTATCCGTCGTAAGATTTCCGTGGAGTCGATCGACTCGTTGCGGACGCCCAGGTATTTCTGGAAGAAATCCGGATTGACCATCGAACCGGCAATACCCATCGAAACACTGCCGATGGAAAGGTATGACTGCCCTCTCATCGTAGCTACGGCCTGTGCTGCACGGGCAAAACGAAGGAGTTTTCCAGCTACATCTTCAGGGATGGTATTGTCCTGCAAGTCCTGCACCTCGTGTCCGTAGATACCGAATGCCGGTAATCCTTTTTGTGAATGGGATGCCAGTACTGCTGCCAGGTATACGGCACCGGGGCGTTCCGTCCCGTTGAAACCCCAGACAGCTTTAGGGTAGTAGGGATTCATATCCATGGTTTCTGAACCATAACACCAACTTGAAGTCACAGTAATAGTAGAACCTACACCTTCACGCTCAAATTTTGCTGCACAAGCGGCACTCTCACCTACCCGCCCGATGGTACCGTCGGCAATCACACACTCTACCGGGCTTCCATCACCATTCTTCAGGTTACTGCTGATTAGTTCTGCAACTGCTTTTGCCAGATTCATAGTCTTTTCTTCGAGGCTTTCCCTGACGCCTCCCTGACGCCCGTCGATGGTAGGACGAATTCCGATTTTAGGGTACTTCTTTTTCATACGATTATGATTATGTATTTGAAATAAAGACGAAAAATCACTTTATCACTACTCGTCCCGACTCATCGGGATCAATAAATTGTTTTTAATTGTAATGGTTGCGTGCTGAACTGTGCTGATTATAGATGAAATTTTTTTCAGGAGTTCCAGGATTAAAGCGAATCCCGTAACATAATCTCTGTAGGCAAAAATTCCTGTACAGGATCTTCATTAATGATAAAATCGGCGGCCAAATTTCCCATTCTTTCCCAATTGACCCCTATGCTCGCTATCCCGTTCTCTATCACTTCATAGAACGGGTTTTCATTGTATGCCAGTAATCCGTAATCGCTGCCGGCCTTGAGTTGTTCCAGTCTCCCTTTCTTTATGATCGTCACGAGATCTTCCTGTTTGATAACCAGATAAAACGCGTTATCCAGAATGATCATTTTTTCGGTGATCTCATCGATAATCTCAAACGGAAGATTATTGTCGATACAGAATTTACTAAAGTATTCCTTGCTGCTCTGCGGATGTTTATGGTTTTTATTGAATACGAAGAACAGTTTCCGGTATTTTTTTAACCGGGATTTAATTGTTTCCAAAGCATTGTAAAGCGCGGTATCGAAGTCCTGACAAACATAAGAATACCCATTTTTGTCAAATTTACCGAAATCCAAGAGCAATAATTTCTTTTTATCAATTTTTATCAATGCTTCGGAAAACTTCTCGTTGTGATAATTCATCACGAGATACCCATGGTACATGCCTATGGAATCATTGATTATCTGGTTGAAAAGGTGTTCATTGTACTGATGGAACCAGAGATCGATCTCATAGTAAGAGGGTAGCCTTTTTTGTAATGTATTGTACATTACCTCTTTAAAGGGTGTGTACTCATCCAGTAGCAACAATATATTTTTGGTACGTGATGCAACATAATAGTTTTTACCATGTACAGAATCAATTATACCCCTGTTTTTTAAGTCAGTGAAAGCTTTGAATACCGTATCGCGGGAAAGGTGGAACCGTTGACTTAACTGATTGATGGATGGTAATTTATCCCCTACCTTTAATTCACGCGCGGCAATGGATTTTTGTATAAAATCCGTAAGTTGCTGTACTTTGGTGTTTTTGTTATTGAGTTTTAATTCCACGGGTTTAAATCTACTATGCTGTACTGTACTGTGCTGGTGCAAAAATAGAACAAAAAGAAGAGAAAAAAAAAGATTTTTACATGTTATATAACATACATTTGGAATAAAATTATAGTGTAGATTTTCAACTGTTTACACATTTATCTAAAAAAAGTATCCCGGCAGATCATGCCGGGATGCTTTTTAAACCTGTTTTCACTACAATAAAGTCTAATACTCATCCTCGTTGAAGAAAAAATCTTCCTTACTTGGATAATCAGGCCAAATATCCTCAATCGATTCGAATATTTCGCCATCCTCCTCGATTTCCTGCAGATTTTCAATCACCTCCAGCGGAGCGCCCGATCGCTGGGCATAATCAATTAACTCATCTTTTGTAGCGGGCCAAGGAGCATCTTCTAATTTCGATGCCAGTTCAAGTGTCCAATACATTGATAATATATTTAATTTGTTATTTATGCAATTTTTTCGCAAATGTATAAAAAGTTTTTATATATCCCCTTGTTCCCAAAATATTTCTTCCGAGGTTTTGTTACTTTCATACCTTGCAAACACAAAAAAGTAGTCTGAAAGCCGATTCAGAAAAATCAGCACCTCTTCTGCAACGGGAAATTTTTCTGCTACACGATACACATTCCTCTCCGCACGACGGGTCACGGTACGGCATATATGAGCCCGGGCAGCCGCCTCATTACCTCCCGGCAATACAAACCGGTCCAGTCGTGGCAAGTTCTCGTCGATAATATCGATCTGCTCTTCAATACGGACTATATCCCTTTCTGAAATGATACTGGCTGGTTTTGGGTCTTTGCTCTCAGTCTCTGTTGCCAAATAGGATCCCACGGTAAAAAGTTTATGCTGGATGTAGCGGAGAAAGTCGCGGTGCTCCTCTTCTTTCACTGCACAATTCAACCACCCTACATAGCTGTTCAGCTCATCTACCGTACCGTAAGCATCGAGGCGGATATGTGTTTTACTCACCCGCATCCCTCTTACCAATGAAGTAGTTCCCTTGTCGCCGGTTTTGGTATATACTATACTTTTTTTCATATTTCTATTTCCTATTGTTATTCGCTACCACCCAGGCACTTAACCACTTAGGCGCCTTTCTACCTTTTTATCTAAATCACACCAAATAATTTTCCTTATGAAAATCAGGCGTCAGGAAAACAATTCCAGTATCTTTTACATCGAATGTTATCCGTGTTCTCAAATCATGAACGATTTTATGCCAAAATTGTTTACCTCTCCCTTTTTTTATAGGGTGCAACACCCAAAACGTACCGGAATGGCTTAATTCCGCCAATGTTTCCATATCGGGAATATATCCTCTTTCAAAGTTAATAAAAATCGCATCAAAACGCTCACCCTGACATTCAGATAGTGAAGAGACAAACCCGATCTTCACTCCTCTCTGTTTTTGAAAGTCTGCGGCGACAAAATGCTTCTCATGACCTTCCTCCACACAAATACAAGAAATATGCTTCGAAGGCGCCACAAGGAACAAGGTATTGATACCAATGCCCGAATTGATCTCCAATATATTCTTAGCCTGAAGATAATGTATCAGCCGGAAAGAAAGATGATTATAAGTGGTAATGGATTCTTCAGGATTGATGTTGTGCTGCGATACGATCCCGTAGATATCCGAAAAGGCATAAAAGCTATAGGGAGAATAAATTACATTGGTAATCAGATTATAGGCGAATGGTGAATGTACTCCGTAGCCCTTTGCTTGTTTTTTACGCAATAACCAACGGAAACAGGTATAAAACTTCTTTTCGCAAAAGCTTACAAATCTCGCAAGCCTATTAAAGCCCGGCATATTCCCTCCATTACGATTTGCATATTAACGCTACCGCATAAGCAGTGATACCCTCTTCACGTCCCACGAAACCCATTTTCTCGGATGTAGTCGCCTTGATAGAGATAAGCCCATCACTTACCCCCATCACTTCTGCTAACTTTCGCCGCATCGCAGGAATATGGGGATTGAGCTTTGGCTGCTCCGCACAGACAGTCGCATCAATATTTCCAAGGGCATACCCTTTCTCTCCCAATAAATTCATTGTCTCTCTCAGGAGAAGTTTACTGTCAACATTGTGATACTCCGGAGATGTGTCGGGAAAATGATACCCGATATCACGCAGGTTAGCAGCTCCCAACAGGGCATCACAGATGGCATGGATAAGCACATCTGCATCAGAATGTCCCAGCAGACCTTTTTCATAGTCCAGCTTAACCCCTCCGATCCAGAGCTCTCTTCCTTCCTGAAGGCGATGCATATCATAACCAAATCCGACGCGTATTTGCATAGCTTTACCGCATTAAATTCCTAATTCCTTCCACATCGAAGCCAAGAGAGACCCGTAACGTCTGATCCAGCGGATTAGATTGGGCTGTCGACACCAAATAAGCGGCATCTATCTGAAAAAAATCACTCCTGAAACCGGCACCAAAAGTAAAATAACGGCGATTACCCTTATACTCGCTCTCGTGATAGTAGCCGGTCCTGACTGAAAACCGGTTGTCATAGCGGTATTCTGCTCCAAGCGACCACATGACCTCCTGCATCTCTTCCTTGAAACCGCCGGGAGCATCACCCAATGATTTGAAAATACCACCAATAGAAGATATATTCTGATATTCTTCGATACGCCGTTGTGCTTCATCATCGCTCTCATTCTCCGAAGCCAACCGGGGAGTAGGTACCAGAAGCTTATTGACATCAAAACTGAGGGAGAGCGTATTTTTGGGATCCAGGGGATACCCTAAAGAGGCACCGAGCCGTAAATTTGCGGGAAGGAACATGGAACTGTTTCCTCCATCGTATGAGATTTTTGTGCCGATATTGGAGATATTAAATCCCAATCCGAAAAGCGCTTCTGAACGTCCCATATAGAAATAGGATTCATTATAACCGGCAATATCCGCAGAAAATGCGTTTCCAGGCGTAGTTTCATCATCGCCCGTGGAATAATCTGCATGGATATAGCGTAGGGTAACCGCCCCGGAGAAAGTTTCAGTAAGCTTTCTGGAATAACCTACATCGAAAGCCAACTCATGCGGCGCTACAGTCTGCCAAAATTCATCATTGAGACCGCCGACCTCCATTTCCCCCAACGAGAAATAACGTAAAGAGGCACTGATGGCATTGAGGTTATCGTTACCGAACTTCCAGTAACCCGATGTATAGAGCAAGTGAATATCACTCACCAGTTTGCTGAGCCAAGGTGTATATGAAAACGCGATGCCTGCTTCACCCGAAATAAACGGATATTTGGCCGCGTTCCAGTGCTGGGAATAGACATCGGGCATAGTAGCCGCTCCTATATCTCCCATTCCTCCACCTCTGGCATCGGGTGCGATCTGTAAGGAAGGCAAAGCGACCGGGATCGGGTTATATTCTTGGGCTGCGGCAGAAAAGTATGCCGTCGGCCAAAACATGCAGCACAATATAGTAAGAATTATTTTGTTCATATTGTATCGATATGGCGGTTGAGTGATGTCATTTAATCCGGAAATCCAATAATTTCCGGTCGTCAAGATACCCCTGCAGATGGTCGTCGATCGCTACCGGGCCGATACCTGCCGGTGTACCGGTGAAAATAAGATCCCCTATCTTCAGCGTAAAGAATCGGCTGATATAGGCTATAATTTTATCCACCGAATAGATCATATCCTTCGTATTACCCTGTTGGACGGTTTGATTATCGATTTCAAGCCGGAAATCAATGCCCCGGATATCGGACACTTCATTTTTAGAGATAAATTTTCCGATAGCAGCCGAATTATCGAAACCTTTTGCAATCTCCCAAGGCAAACCCAGCTCCTTCTGTTTTTTCTGTAAATCCCGTGCGGTGAAATCGATACCTACCGTAATTTCATCGTAGTAACGGTAAGCAAAATGTTCACCTATATTTTTTCCCAAACGGTTTATCTTTACCACCAGTTCCGTTTCGTAATGTATCTCATCGGAAAAATCGGGAAGAAAAAACGGTTTGCCATCTTTCAACAGAGCGGTATCCGGTTTCATAAAGATGACCGGCTCCGTACTCTGAAACGTACGTTCCATCTCTTTATTGTGGGAAGCATAGTTTAATCCGACAGCAAAAATTTTCATTCTCTAAGAATTATCCATTCAACCGGTTAAACATTACAGCGAGGTGGGCGTAAAGTGAGGTATTTTGAAGTACAATTCCCTCCGGCACACGTATCCGGAAAGGCGTAAAATTCCAGATAGCTTTCACTCCTCCACAAATCATATAATCTGACACCTCCTGGGCGGCTCCGGGTGGTACGGTAAGAACCCCTATCTCCGCCTTCATCTCTTTGTTCCGTTCTATAAATTCATTGGAATGAAACACCGGAATATGATGTATTGCGTGATTAACAATAGCCGGATTAACGTCATACCCTGCAATAATTTTCAACCCGAATTGTTCGAGACCCGAGTCCGACAACAGGGCAGCACCCAGGCTTCCCACTCCGAAAACTACTGCCGTATGCGTATTTGTAAATCCAAGGAACGACTCCAGCACATTGATCAGGTCGTCTATATCATAACCTACCCTTGTCTTTCCGCTTATATCGACATAGGAAAGATCTTTGGCAATCTGTGAGGCGGAAACATCTATCTTTTTCGCAATCTGTGTAGAGGAGACAATGGTCTCTCCCTGGCTCTTAAGGAGTTTCACATATGACAGGTACCAGGGAAGCCTCCTGAGAGCTGGTTCGGGTATTTTTGCGGAATATATCAGATCTGACATATCTTTTTTTAAAATTCATTAGATATTTTCTACGCTCGGCATAACCAAAGCAAGCTTTGTTTCTGCTCTTACTAAACGAAAATATTGATAATCTTTAGTATTTTACAAAGATAGGTTCTTTTTGGATAAATTACAGATTTTTTTTCTTATTTTATGGGTGCCTGGTTCCCGATACATCCCGCAAGACTGCCCTGATTGTACCAATCCTAAGGGAGGTATCTATAATCACCGGGATACGATTTTCATCATTGGTGAGTGAGGCTTTTAAAGCATCTTTCTGATTGGAGAAGGCATCATCGAGAATAGTCATTGTGAGATTAATCACTTCGTAATTTTTGCCGTTATTCGCTTTTACCGATGAGATACCCTGGTAATTGACATACATATTCACAGGTTTTCTTCCTGCAATGAAACGTATATGATGCCTGTCGCCCGGCCTCATGTCTGCATAATCGAGATTCCGGATGTAGGGCAATACAGAGAGGTAATCATAGGTACAATATTCGGTGGTGACCACTTCATCGAACTGTTCTTTTCCGTTCATGATGCGAAATGCACGTATTTTCACCTTATCTCCGTCATAGGTATAAGATTGCCTCTCCACGGAATAGTCTTTTCCCTCAAACGCCTCCTTGGTAAATAACAAAGGACGTATATCCTTATCAATAAAAGAGGTGAGTGTATCGTTTACAGTGTATAGGCTCCCTGCCAGACCGGAGGTATTGAATAACATCACCATCTTATAAGCATTCTCACCACGATAATTTGCTTCGGTCACTGAGAGTGACCCTCTTCCTGCACGTGCATTGAAAAAGCCTAAATTCAAATAGAGATCATACTTTATATCCTCGCCGCTCGCAAAAGCAGTATTGGTCAGTTTACACTGTGCATCTACCCCTATTACATTTAGCAATAAAAACAGTAAAACGGGGATAGATCTAGCTTTTTGATTGATCATAACTTTAAATTTACGGAGTGTATAGTTGCAATAACTAATGCATACCTCCCGGTTGCTATCTCATATTGGAAGGAGCTCCCGCACCTGTGCCTCCTCCGGAAAAGGGAGAATTCTGCTGATTTTGTCGCTGCTGCTGCTCTCTTTCCCGATTCGGGTCCCGCCGCTTTTTCTCTTCAGGCTTATTCTTGGTTATCTCCAACGGTTTCTGATTGAATACGGGCGTTGCATGCACATTCCAGTCTTCCGAATGATCTGAAAAAGCCCTTATTACAAATTTACCGGGATAATAAAACACCTCTTCCGGTTGTCGCCCCTCTTCATAATTTCCGGTAGTCCATACACCATCGTCATTTTCATCTATTACAATGCGCGCATAGACCTCACCGGGAGGCAAATCCTGAAATCTTGCCCTACCCGCTTTGACATAACTCCTGCGAAAAGGTTTATCCGACTTATCGAGCAGTTCCACAAAAGCCGTCTTATCTTCAGGAAGCCCGGTGATGGATATCTCCATGTTTCCATACTGATCCAGTGGCTTCACAGTGAAAGATTGTTCATACTTGTTGTTCCAGAGTCCATAATGACTGGTGATGGCGGCAGAGTCTATCAGCATTTTGTATTTACCACCGGGCTTCCAGCGGGGACGCAGGGTGAACTTGCGCGGATTCAGCGAGTCGGACTCCAGATGAAAAGGTATAGCCTCGAATAAGGAATCCACCTCTGTCAATAATTGCACGTAAGTAGAGTCGAATGCCATAACAGGTTGTTCAAACTCTATCCGGATAGGGTTGTACAACTCGAATGAAGACTGAACATTAGTATTAATGTTCAAAAATGTGATCTGTTCTTCCTCCCCTTCTTTTTTCTCTGTATTGGCTCTCTCCCGGCTCGTCCGCCTCATATTGAAATTGAGGGTATCTGTTGCAATATAATTATTGTTGGCCGAGTCGGTACGTATATAATTGATCTGCATACTCAATGAATCCTGTTTATAGATCAAAGAGTCGGTAATCCAAAGCATAAGGGTGTCATTTTTAGCACTCCGTTCGGCGATAAACCAATCATTGTTCCTTACCTCCGGTTTCAGTAAAAAGAAAGTCGGCATATCGGTCGGCGAGGCGAAAAAAAGGTTGAGTTTATGTGCTTCGGCGCGTTCATGCTTTTGCAGGAACTGGCGTTGGAAATCGGACAGGAAAGAGCGCAACAGCAGGTCATCCGGCACAAAACGGGTATAATGCACGATACGTATCGTATCTATGGTGAGACTGTCCTGAAAGATAGTATCCTGCCGTACCGCCGATATGGTGGAGGGTATTACAATAGAATCCAAAAAGGCAATACTTTCCTGTGGATTATCATACTTATAATCCCTGTTCAGGTCATTCAGTGCAAATACCCTGTACTTTCCCGGAGCCATCCCCCTTACAACGAAGTTTCCACGCGAATCTGTCCTGGAAATCCGTTCAAACGGTATATGGGTAAAAGCCGTATCATGATGATTGGAATGAACACCTACATATATACCTGTGACCGGTTCCAGATCCGGAGCTGATAATACTTTTCCTCCAATCGATAAGGTATCAAGCCGGTCGCCGGTAGAAAAAGAATAGACAAAATTCTCCAACGGGTTGCCTTCGTTATTATCCACAATTGCATCGGTAAAATCGATGGTGTAAGTAGTATTGGGCAACAGTGTGTCTTTGATTTCAACAATAGCATTTCTCCCTGCCGAACGGATTACCGGCATATTCTTCTGTGGAGGAGTAATAATTACTTTCTCACTGGGTTTCTCGATTTTAATATTTTCATCGAACTCAATCACTATCCTCGTCGGGGTAGCATTCAATGAGTTAAAGGCAGGGGTGGCTTTTTTCACCACCGGCGGGTCCACATCATAAGCCCCTCCGGTAGGTGCGGCCATATTCGCACAGGAATGATACAAGACGGCAATCAGCGTCATGAAAAAAGACCAGGAGAGGAATGTGAAGATTTTACGCACCATTAGTTCATTAAATTAGACACAAATGTACAATGTTTTATGCAGTCTCATACATTTTTTTCATTTTTTACCACATTGTCATTGGAGGTGGGACAGTGGGAGTGGGGAAAAGAGGGAAGGTGGGGGAGAGGAGGACCGGCGTTCTCTTCAGTTCGTCTATAAAAAAGTTTGGAATTTTAGATAATTGGTTGTAACTTCGAATTTTAAACCTGACTGCTATGCCTTGTAAAGAAGAACTGTTACATTATATATGGAAGTTCAGGCTTTATCCCCCCGATTCGCTCGAGACGATGGATGGGCGAAGGGTAGAGGTGATTGATCCTGGAATACACAATCTGCATGCAGGGCCCGATTTCTTTAATGCCAAGGTGAAAATCGGTGATGAGCTCTGGGCCGGAGATATAGAGATCCATCGCTCTTCCGATGAATGGGAGCGGCATGGGCATCATACCGACAAGACCTACAATTCTGTGATCCTGCACCTGTCGGAGCGTCTGAACAGGATAATAAAAAATGAGAAAGGGCAACAAATACCACAGTGCAAGCTGTCTGTCCCCGATGAGATACGAAAAAATGCTGACTATCTTATTTATAGCCATAGCGCTGTTCCATGCAAGGATCATCTTTCTTCACTTCCGGAGGTGTTGATCCGCTCATTCCTTGGCCGGTTGGCAATTGAGCGGTTGGAAAGAAAAACCAACGATATCTTTACTCATCTGGATCGTTTTCATCAATCGTGGGATGAGGTGTTCTATATATTGCTTACGCGTAATTTCGGATTCGGACTGAATAGCGATACATTTGAACGACTCGCACTTTCGTTACCATTCAAATGTATCCGGCGGCACGGCGACAGCCTGTTTCAGGTGGAGGCGTTGTTGTTCGGACAGGCCGGGTTATTGGAGGAGTCCGGATACCGGGAAGGTAAGAGTGGCTATTTCCTGCAGTTGCAGAATGAATACCGTTTCCTGAGAAGTAAATATTCATTGACACCCCTGGAGGGTTACCTGTTCAAAAGAATGAGAGTTCGCCCACATTCATTCCCTGAAATACGTATCGCACAACTGGCGGCTTTACTGCAGTCGTCAGGCAGGCTGTTCTCTTTGGTCCTTGAGCAAAAGGAGACCGATGACTGGATGTCACTGTTCCGGGCATCCCCTTCCCTATATTGGCATACCCATTATTCTTTCGGAAAACAGTCTCCCGAGTCAGATAGACAATTGGGCAATACATCGAGGCAGATTCTGTTGATTAACACTGTGGCACCTATATTATTCGCTTACGGTAAAAAAATGTCCACAGAGAGCTATTGCGACAGAGCTATTCATCTTTTAGAGTCATTAGGGCCGGAGAGAAACGTGATCATATCCGAATTCTCTGACGCGGGAGTGATTCCTCGAAACTCATTTGAGACGCAAGCCCTTATACAACTGCGAAGGGTCTATTGTGACACACGGAAGTGCCTGTTCTGCAGGATCGGACATCAGTTGCTCTCCCGAAATTAATTTGGAATTCTGTCCACTCATCCACCTAACCACTTCCTAATCACCTAGCCACTCAGGCACCTTTCCATCCTCACTCATTGGGAATATGGGGAATTTTGATTAATTTTGCACCCTCATCGTTCATTCTGTGTACTTTCTTATGCTATCAACCGACAAAAGAACCCGTATACACCTGCTTATGCAACAGGAAATAATTCCTTCCATCGGCTGCACCGAACCAGTCGCTGTGGCTCTTTGCACAGCTAAAGCGAGCAGCACCCTCGGAATAAAGGTTGAAAAGGTTGAGGCTTTCCTAAGCGCCAATGTGCTGAAAAATGCATTGGGAGTAGGAATCCCGGGGACAGGAATGACCGGTCTTCCTATCGCTATTGCGTTGGGAGCACTGATTGGCAAACCGGAAGAAGGGCTTGAGCTACTAAAACATGTAACATCAGAGGAAGTAGAGCAGGGCAAGTGCTTCATAAAAGAAGGCAGGATCGAAATCCGCCAGCAAACGGGTATCACCGATAAACTCTATATCAGGATCCGTTGCAGCGGGGGTGGTGAATCGGCTGTTACCGTCATATCGGGTAACCACAACTATTTTTCCTATATAGAAAAAAATGGTGAAGTGTTGCTCGACAGGTCAGCTTCCACAAGCAAAGAAGATCAAACTGAAAACAACCTGCCACTTAATTTCCGCACCGTCTACGAATATGCTGTAGAGTCGCCCCTAGAGGAACTCTCTTTCATACTGGAAGCTGCACAAATGAACAGGAAGGCATCAGTCGAAGCCATGCTCCACAACTACGGGCACAACGTCGCCGGGAGTCTGAAAAACAGGAATGGCCTTCACATTTTCGGTGATAACCTGCACACCCGCATGGTTATCTCCACGGCAGGCGCCTGTGATATGAGAATGGATGGGGGATTGATACCGGTAATGAGCAATTCCGGCAGTGGTAATCAAGGGATAGCTGCTACCATGCCTATCCTTATTTACGCCGAAAATGAGTCGTGCAGCGACGAACAATTGATCCGCGCGTTGACGCTAAGCAGCCTGCTAATCATCTATATAAAGCAACAATTAGGCAGACTCTCCGCCCTGTGCGGTTGTGTGGTGGCTTCCACCGGATCGAGTTGCGGCATTACTTACCTGATGGGCGGGAATTATGAACAGATCGTGTATGCGGCCAAAAATATGATCGCAAATATCACAGGCATGATCTGCGACGGAGCCAAACCCGGCTGTGCCCTGAAAATCGCCAGCGGGGTATCGACCGCTGCCTTGTCGGCAGTGATGGCTATGGAGAATGAGGTGGTAACCTCACAGGAGGGGATCGTCGATGAAGATATCGACCGCACTATAGAGAATCTGGCACGCATTGGTAACAGCGGTATGCAGGAGACCGATAAGTTGGTGCTGGATATTATGACAAAGAAATAAGACGGAAGAAAAACCGTCAGGGTTATTATATCGAAAGAAAAATTTTGCAGTCAAAAAGAGAACAGGATTTCCAAACTAAGAAAATCAGTAAATTAGTATGGGACTATGCCCTTCCAGGTATTGTGGGGACGATGGTCACGGCAATGTACAACGTGATCGGACGTATCTTTATCGGGCAGGGAGTGGGTGCACTGGCTATTTCAGGCCTCGCCATCACATTCCCCGTGATGAACCTCACCGCCTCCCTCGGAATGTTGGTAGGGGCAGGCGGTGCAGCCCGTATTTCCATCAGCCTGGGAAAGCAGGACAAGCTGACCGCGGAGAAAATACTCGGCAATTCATTACTGATCACGGTCATACTCAACCTTGTCTTTATCACCCTTATCATGATTTACCTCGATCCTATCCTAAGGGCATTCGGAGCGAGCGACCTCACTATCCCCTATGCACGCGACTATCTGCAGATTGTCCTGTTGGGAAATGTATTTGTGAGCCTCTGTTACAACTTCAACGCGATGATGCGTTCCTCGGGTTATCCTAAAAAAGCAATGATTACCATGCTAATCGGTGCTATATTGAATATTATTCTGACACCTATCTTCCTCTATGTGTTCAATCTCGGGATAAAGGGGGTGGCCTGGGCTACGGTAATCTCCATGTTCATCGGTATGCTGTTCGTCATGGATCATTTTACCAGGGGAAACAACCTGATCCGTCTCCGCTGGAAGAATATAGGGTTCAACAAAAAGATTGTTGCCTCCATTCTCTCCATAGGGATATCCCCGTTCAGCATGCAGGTTGCTGCTTCCGGTGTAGCGGTGTTGCTGAACACCTCCCTCTTGCGTTACGGAGGCGACATGGCTGTCGGCGCATATGGTATCATCAATACTGTCATCATGATTTTCGTGATGATTATCATGGGATTGAACCAGGGCACACAACCTATCATTGGTTACAACTACGGTGCCCGTAATTTTGTAAGGGTAAAGGAAACCCTCTACTATTCCCTGAAAGTGGCTACGATAATCACCACCTTGACATTTATTGTGGGGCAGTTCTTTCCACACCTTTTCGCCTCGGCTTTCACAACCGACCCGGAGCTGCTGTCGATCACCGAAAAAGGAATCAGGATCACTGTGGCCGCTTTCCCTCTTGTGGGTATACAGATTGTGGCATCCAGTTTTTTCCAGAGCCTGGGCTATGCTGCTAAATCGATCATACAGAGCCTGAGCCGCCAGTTAATATTCCTGGTGCCGTTTATTATCATTTTTCCCCGTTTATGGGGATTGAACGGTATCTGGATCGCTATGCCGGTAGCCGACACGCTGGCCGCCATCCTCTCGATCTATCTGCTGATTATCCAGCTCCGGCTGCTGAACAGAATGCAAGAGGAAGATAAACAAAACTTACAGGGGCAACCTTTTTGATAAATTTACATCCTGATTGCCTGCAATTAGGCCAATTTTATGTAGTTTTGCGAAAAAGATTCAAGGTTTCAAGATTTGAATGATTCCGGATTTCAAAATTTAAGATCCAGCAATAGGACTAACTCCTATTCATTGGTAATTGGTAATTGGTAATTAGTAATTAATATAAATTAGTATGAAGAAAGTAGTCTTAATTCGCCACGGCGAGAGCGTATGGAACAAAGAGAATCGCTTTACCGGATGGACCGATGTGGATCTCTCCGAAAAGGGTATTGCAGAAGCGCATAAAGCAGGTAAACTGTTGAAAGAAGAGGGTTTTCAATTCGAAAAAGCCTATACTTCCTATCTGAAAAGGGCAGTAAAGACTTTGAATGTGGTACTGGATGAGATGGATCTGGACTGGATCCCGGTAGAGAAAACCTGGCGGTTGAATGAAAAGCATTACGGCATGCTCCAAGGGTTGAACAAGGCTGAAACGGCAGAAAAGTATGGCGACGAACAGGTACTTATCTGGCGTCGTAGTTACGACGTGCCTCCTACACCACTGGATAAGGAAGACGAACGCTCACCATTCCAGGATCCGCGCTACAAAGGAGTTGACGAAAAGGACCTTCCGCTCACCGAAGCGTTGAAAGATACTGTAGAACGCATTCTTCCTTACTGGAACAATACTATTGTACCGGAAATGAAAAAATTCGACCAGGTAATCGTAGCTGCTCACGGCAACAGCCTCCGCGGTATCATCAAACACCTGAAAAATATCTCCGACGAAGATATTGTAAGCCTGAACCTGCCAACCGCAGTTCCCTATGTTTTCGAATTCGATGACGACATGAATCTGCAGAAAGATTATTTCTTAGGTGATCCCGAAGAGATCAAAAAACTGATGGATGCTGTGGCTAACCAGGGAAAAGCTAAATAAACAGGCGGAGTTAGACCGGCAAGGTTATCCGAAATAAAAACCGGAAACGGAGAAGGCGGATAAAAGAAGATGACCGGGAAAGAAAAAACGGGTACCGAATATATTTCGATGCCCGTTTTTAATTCATTATCAAACTTAAAGGATTGTTTTCAAATCTTCGGGAGTGATATTCATCGCGATGATTACTCCGTTCTCATCTATTAAGTAGTTGCGGAACCTTTCGTTCAGTCTGAATTTTTTATAGATTTCAGAACCGGTTCCACTTATCTCATAGAATTGAGACATATTCTCCAGCCTGTCCAACATCAGTGTTTTTTCCACTACATTTCTATTTTCATCGAAAACCACTGAAACAAATTCAACATCACTATCCTTATTTTGAAGATAATTGTAGAGTTGAACATTGTTCGCTCTGGATTGGGCATGGTAAGTGGCCCAAAAACTGACCACTACTTTTTTGCCTTTATAATCGTGCAGGTTGCGCCAATTACCTTCCAAATCCGTTAAAGCGATATCAGGGATCGTCTCGCCGGGATGATAACCGGAGGAAGGTAAATCAGTTTTTACCGAACCCGATGACAACACGAATGAAATCACCGATACAAGGCAAAAGCTTAAGTACTTCATAAAAATTTAGTTTGGTTAGTACTCAGATAAAGCCACTGCTTCACGCAGTAAACTAAATCCATTAACTTTAATGACTTTTCGCTAAAAGTCTCATTTTTAGGATGGCAAAAGTACGCTACTTTTTCTTATCAGGAAACTATTTCGCTAAAAAAAATGCTTTCAAATGTTAATTTTAACTCTTTCAAAACGATAACCAACTTGCAAACAAACACTTATAAAAACAGGAGAGGATATATATTTAAGAAGATAAGTATCAACCTGCACACAGCACCATCAATGAACAGAAAAGAAAGACTCAATCGCCTCTATGGAAGTGTCCTTAAGAATTACTTTTTTATCCTTACTCAACAGATAAAGGGAGGGAAATGCTTTAATATCATACAATCTTTTCGTCATAATTTCTCCGCTTTTATCATATGCATAGACCCATTGTACAGGCATTTCAGGAAGATGCGCGCTCCACTCTGCATAATCGTTATCCGGCGAAAGCGCAAGAATGGTAATCATAGTACGCGACGGGCTGTTCATAGACAATGCATCTTTCAACTCTTTAGACTCTTTGAGGCGCTCTGTCACTGCCGCACAGGTAGAACAACCCGGATTGGTAAACATCAGTAACGTATATTCGCTCTTCAGGTCATACAAACGGAAAGATTGTCCCGATGAGACCGTATACGTAAAATCATTGGCGCTCTCCCCAACACGGTTTTTCCGGGCCATTTCCTGTTGAAACCCATATCGCGAACGTCTCTCTTCAGTCAAGAGCGGAGAATCTACTACCTCCTGCAATACGGGTAGATAGTACTCCTCATTACGAAAAGGAGAGTTGGGATCGTAGAGATATTTTTCGAACAACTCCGTGAAATGCACATACATCATTGTGTCTGCCCCCGCCTTCTGCAATGTATACCGAAGTGAAGCATCAGCATTTTCTTTTGGCACATACCCCAGGATATTGATATAATCCACAAAAGCCTGCTCAGTAATTTCCGGCCGTCGGATCAGGTTTCGGTCAGCAAAATCAAACCTGTCCCAGTAATGCATTACTAAATATCCGGCTCTTTCTTCAGGCTCTTTCATGATTTCAGGGATCTGTGGCAAGACAAACGTATCCGGCACGATAGTTTGTACCGGTATCTGTTTTCCTTCAACGGGTTCTGTCTGCGCTCTTTTACTCGACAGACAGGAGAAACCGGTAACCAACATCGACCCGGCCAGAACTATGATTGAAAGAATATATTTCATTACTTATATCATCTACACTTCAAAATTACAAGAATTTATTCTTAAAACCGCATATATAGATAAAAATACCATTTTACCAAATAGGGAAAGATAGAAAATAACCGGCAGATGAGTTAAGAATATTTTCACTACATTTGTACTTTACTATTGTTCATAAAGCTATGGATACATTTGTTGTTTCCGCAAGAAAATACAGACCCTCTACATTCAAATCGGTTGTGGGGCAGGAAGCCCTTACCACCACTTTGAAGAATGCAATTGCCGGTAATAAACTGGCACATGCCTATCTGTTTAGCGGCCCCCGGGGTGTCGGGAAGACTACTTGTGCCCGCATTTTCGCGAAAACAATTAATTGTCTTAACCCTGCTGCCGACCATGAGGCATGTAACCAATGTGAATCGTGTGTGGCATTCAATGAACAGCGTTCTTATAATATCCACGAATTGGATGCGGCCTCCAATAATGGTGTGGACGATATCCGGAACCTGATCGACCAGGTACGTGTCCCTCCCCAGATAGGAAGATATAAAGTATATATCATCGATGAGGTGCATATGCTTTCGCAAGCGGCCTTCAACTCTTTCTTGAAAACATTGGAAGAACCGCCGGCGCACGCTATCTTCATTCTCGCCACCACGGAGAAGCAGAAGATTATCCCTACCATCCTGTCCCGTTGCCAGGTGTATGATTTCAACCGTATCACTATTGCCGATACGGTCGCACACCTGCAATATGTGGCGGATCAGGAAGGAGTAAAAACTGAACCCGAAGCACTGAATATTATCGCCCAGAAAGCAGATGGCGGAATGCGTGACGCACTTTCCATCTTTGATCAGACAGTAAGTTATACCGGTGGGAATATCACCTATCAAGCTGTGATCGAAAATCTGAATGTACTCGATTATGAATACTATTTCAGATTATCCGACGCTATTCTCAACAGAAATGTGGTGGAATGTTTACTGATATTGAACGACATCCTAAACAGGGGATTTGAAGGACAATATATCATCAGTGGCATCTCCAACCATTTCCGGGACTTATTGGTATGCAAAGACGCGGCAACTGCACAGTTATTCCAGGTGGGAGCATCCATCCGTGAGCGATATGTCACAATGGCCCAAAAGTGTAGCAATCAGTTCTTGTACCAAGCTATTGAAATATCTAATGAATGTGACCTGAACTACCGGCTTAGCAAAAATAAACGGCTTTTGTTAGAATTATCGCTGATACGGCTATGTCAACTATCCAATAGGGATGATGCTTCCGGAATGAAAACGGAAAAAAAAAGAACTATTGAACCAATAGTATCGAAAGAGAAACCGACACAAACAGATACCGGGCAGGAGAAGGCGCCCGAAACGGAAAAAATTACAGAAAAAGAAAAGGTTGCAGAAAGAGAGACTACCACCCAAGGGAATGTACATTCGGAAAAAGAGAATGATTCCGGGAAAAAAAATATTTCCGGAACAGACAATGATGGCCAAAAACCGGCGGCAAGCAACATACGTAAGCCTGCCGAAGCTGCCGTATCATTGAAAAAGAAAACAGTCTCACTCTCAGGAATGGGTGTATCGCTCTCCTCTATCACCAGCAAAAAAGAAGAGGAAAACTCTTCCTCAGGATCTGAGGCACAGCAGCAGAATGGCAAAAACCTTTTCACCGAAAGTGAACTGGTGAATGCCTGGAAAGATTATGCTGACAGCCTGAACGAAGAGAAGCTTCTCAAGAATACAATGACGCTCTATCATCCCAGAATGCTAAGCGATACCCTGTTCGAAGTGGAAGTAAACACGGAACTCAACAAGCAATATCTCACTGACCATAGCATTGCCCTTCTCTCTTTCCTGAGGGAAAAATTGAGAAATGACGACATCACCATGACCATCAGGATCGCGGAGACAAATGCCATCAAGAAGCCACTCACTTCACGTGAGATATTCGATGAGATGGTACAACAAAATCCTTCACTGCAAAAACTTTCCGACGAGTTTGGACTGGAACTGAGTTAAAATGAAAACCATTCTTACCCTTTTTTGGTTATTTTTTGTTTTTTATTCATGTACAGAGCATAAAAGTGACAAACGAGCGTCGACAAGTGACGAAAACCCGGTGACAAAATCCGGACTACCCTCCGAAATTACCGATACAACCTCGCACCATTGGCTTCACGATGATGTGGAAACATCTGAGACAATACCTGTTGGAAATGACACAATAATTGATGCTGCCTACACCTTTGAAGAGGCTATTTCCGGTACCAAAGCCCCCCGGAGCATTATTGACCAATTAACTCTTTTCGATGTAACATATCTCTCTACCGACGGGCGTATCCACCGCGGACAAATACTTTCCAACAAAATAATAGAAGAAGAGATCAAGAAGATCTTCAGGTTTATGCTCGACAAGGAGTTCGTCATCGAAAAGGCAATCCCTATTGTGAAATACAACTGGAACGACAGTTTGTCGATGGATGACAACAACAGCTACAGTTTCTGTTACCGCGACATCACCTACTCAAAGCATGCGGCAGGAATGGCTATTGACATCAATCCCCGCTTCAACCCTTTACGATGGAAGGGAGAAGAACGCCCCAACAAACCGGAAGGAGCAGTACGGGATACCACCGTGAACGGTACCCTCTATCCCGGCCATCCGGTAGTGGAAGAGTTCAGGAAACTCGGGTTCCGATGGGGGCATACCTTTACAAGATTCTATGATGACCATCATTTTGAGAAAAGGTGAAAAGGTGGGACACCTTACAATGCCCAATTCGCCCTGTCTAAATTCCGGTAGTTAATTGCCTCCGCCAGATGAGATGGCTGTACCTGTTCATTCCCCTCGAGATCAGCAATGGTACGGGACACCTTCAATATGCGGTCGTAGGCACGGGCTGAGAGGTTGAGCCTTTCCATTGCTGCCCTTAACAGTTGCATTCCTCTCTGGTCGGGAGAAGCATATTCACGTAACATCCTACCGTTCATCTGTGCATTACAAAAGATTCCTTTTCTGTTTTTGAACCGGTGCAACTGTATCTCCCTTGCTCTCACGACTCTCTTACGTATATCAGCACTCTGTTCTGCGGGGACAGGGTCGGATATTTTTTCGAAGGGAACCGGCACAATTTCTATCTGAATATCGATCCTGTCCAGAAGCGGCCCCGAAATCTTATTGAGATATTTCTGTACTGCTCCGGGAGGACATATACACTTCTTATCCGGATGATTATGATAGCCACAGGGACAGGGATTCATTGCTGCGACCAGCATAAACCCGGCAGGATAGTCCACCGTGAATTTGGCACGGGAGATGGTGATCTTACGATCTTCTAACGGTTGTCGCATCACTTCCAGCACATTCCTGCTGAATTCAGGCAGTTCATCCAGGAATAAAATTCCATTATGCGCCAGACTTATCTCGCCGGGCTGGGGATATGCCCCTCCACCCACCATCGCCACATCACTGATGGTATGATGAGGAGAGCGAAAGGGACGGGCGGTCATAAGCGACCTGTCCAGATCAGTTTTACCGGCCACACTATGTATCTTTGTAGTCTCCAGTGCCTCTTCCAACGAAAAAGGAGGCAGGATAGAGGACATTCGTTTTGCCATCATCGACTTTCCCGAACCCGGAGTACCAATAAGAATCACGTTATGCCCTCCGGCGGCAGCTACTTCTAACGCCCGCTTCACGTTTTCCTGCCCCTTCACATCTGAAAAATCGAGTTCGAAAGAAGAGCGTCCCTCCAGAAACTCACGTTGCAGATCGATCTTTGTTGGGCATAGCTCCTGTTCTCCATTAAAGAAAGCGGCGACCTCACGGATATTATTCACTCCATAAACATCCAATCCCTCCACCACTGCGGCTTCCTTTGCATTCGCCACCGGCAGGACAAACCCTTTGAAACCTTTCTCCCTTGCCATCAGCGCAATGGGTAACGCTCCCCTCAAAGGAAGAATGGTTCCGTCGAGCGACAATTCACCCATTATCAGATAGTCACCCAATCTGGCACGGGAAACCGATCCGGAAGCAGCAAGGATGCCGACGGCAAGCGGCAGGTCATACGCCGACCCTTCCTTCCGGATATCCGCAGGAGACATATTGATAACGATCTGTTGACGTGGAAATTTCAGCCCGTTTACTTCGACGGCTGATACGATACGTTCATGGCTTTCTTTCACAGAGGCATCCGGCAGGCCTACCAGCATAAACCTAATCCCTCTCGAACAGTTAACTTCAATGGTAATGAGCGTTGCATCGATACCCTGTACAGCCGCTCCAAACAACTTGACCAGCATGTCACCAAGCCTTTTCTTACACTTAATCTTCGGTAGAATTTCTGATTGCATTCACTACTCCCTGAGCGGGAATATTGCGTACTTTGATATTGCCGTCGGGAGCGATCAGAATATTAAATGGTATATATTGCACATTGTACGCGTCTACAATATCCGATCCCCAACTCCTTTTCTCGGGAACCACACTCCAGGGAATAGAATCATTTTCCACATATTCCACGGGATAAATATCGGAATCGATATATACAGTAAGGAACTCCACACTGTCCCTATTGACTTCCCGGTATGCCTCTTTCAGCAAATCGATTGTCTCACGCGATTCAATCCCTGCGGTAGAAACAAAAGAAAGCAGCAGATATTTTCCTTTGAATTGGTGAGAATAGATACTATTCCCTTCTTTGTCTTTGAGTATAAAATAGGGCATCTGCACACCTTCGCCCGAGCGGTTGATCCTTTCAGAATAGGATCTGAGCCGGGCAGCATACTGAGTATTGGTCACATCTCCCTGCAGATATCCCAATACCCGTTCCAGTGCCTGAGGATTATCGCTATTTATAAAAAAATTATTGATGAGGATAAGACTGGAAAATTTGCCGGGATTTTTCTCGATAAATTCTTCCGCCTGTGATATCAATTCATGATTGAGCAATTGCAATCTGGCAATCTCATCATGGCGGGACATCGGCTTATTGAGGATAGTATCAACGTGGGATTCCCTGCTCAGGTTAAGCAACAACTGCCCCCGTTGCGCAAGCAATTCACGGTTTTGCGTCTTGAACAGCGTCAGATCGTTATTGATCTCATTACCGGTCACTTCAATAAGATCCGGCAACAAAGCATCACCCTTCACCTTCAAAGATTGTCCTTTGTCTGCAAAAACAACTGCAACACTCTCATAATTGTTCAGATAGAGTGAAAAAGTGGTAAGCGTATCGATTTGGTTTCTGTAATTGAATTTTCCTTTTGTGTCTACATTGATTGTATCGATGGCCAGTGTATCTGCAGAAAGCCAGGTAACCAAGATATAGGGATTTTCTAAATTCGAAATCTCCCCCTTGATTAAAACCTCCTCTCCATTTTTACATGATAGGACGCAATATAAAACAAGTATGTAAGTAACTATTTTACAAAATCTTACCATACGATAACAATCTCTCATTAACCATCGTTATTGATATCTTGTTCCTTCTCCCGCAACATATCAAAAAAACAATATTTATTGGAAAGGACAAAGATATTCTTTTTTTTTAAATATTCAATGATTTTCACATTTATTTAACAGTTTTTTGTTTCTAGGCTGAAATAGCCCGATCCATCACCAGGATAAGCAGCATATCTTTTATGCCGGGAAGATGAAAAAAGATGATTGATACAAGAAATAAACGCTTTGATCATATGAAACCAACATGTTTAAAATAATCATTAGACACCCAAAGGGAATGATTATTTTAAATATCAAAGGTTCCATACACCGAAATATAAAAAATAAAATAATCGTATGAAACGAGCATGATAACTGTTCTCACCCGAGTTCATGACTAAATGCGAGTTCCATACGACACCATTGAAAATAAATAATTTTAGTCGTATGAAATAAAATAACTAGCTTTGTGCTGATTAAATGGGTAAATTTTATGTTTTTTTCAATTATCATACCTCTTTATAATCGTCCTGATGAGGTGGATGAACTTCTCGAAAGCCTTTGCAAACAGACAGACAAGCAATTTGAAGTAGTGGTTGTTGAGGATGGGTCTACCCGGAAGAGCGATACCGTGGTGAAGAAATACCGTGACAAACTGGATATCATCTATTTCGAAAAACCCAATTCAGGTCCCGGCCTCACCAGAAATGCAGGAGCGGCGGGTGCAAAGTATGATTACCTTATCTTCTTCGATTCAGATTGTATCATTCCGCCGAATTATATCGAAACCGTTTCACATTTTCTTGAAGACCATTGGGTGGACGCTTACGGGGGTCCGGATGCGGCACTGCCCTCTTTTACCATCACACAAAAGGCGATCAATTATTCCATGACCTCATTTTTTACGACAGGTGGTATCCGCGGCGGGAAAAAGTCGATGGAAAAATTCAATCCCAGAAGTTTTAACCTGGGGGTATCCCAAAAAGCATTTGAGGCCATAGGCGGTTATGGAGCCATGCGATTCGGGGAAGATATCGATTTTAGCTTACGCCTGCTGAAAAACGGGTTCCAAACCGCACTTATTCCCGGCGCTTTCGTGTATCATAAACGCAGGAGCACTTTCAGGCAATTCTTTAAACAGGTATATAATTCAGGTATTGCACGTATCAACCTGCATCTTATTCACCCGGGTTCACTCAAGGCAGTACATCTGTTACCTTCCCTTTTTGTGGTAGGGATAACATTCAGCCTTCTTTTATCACTTTTGTATACCCCGTTTTTGCTTATCCCATTGGTTTACTCCCTGTTGGTTTTTATCGATTCGTTTATAAAAAACAGCTCGTTCGAAGTGGCACTTTACAGTGTTATTGCGGCCTGGGTTCAAATCACAGGATATGGCACGGGATTCCTGTCTGCCGTATGGAGACGGCTGATCCTCAAAAAAGGTGAATTCAAAGCCTTTGAAAAAAAATTCTATGACTAAATCTTCTGCCCGTAAGCGAGATCTCCTGCATCTCCAATACCCGGTACGATATAGGAAGACTCATTCAAATCGGGATCGATAGCCGCAGCCCAAATCGTTGTTTTATCTTCAGGAAAATTGGCCTTGCAATAATCAATTGCCTGTCTGCTGGCAATGATCGTAGCAATATGGATTTGTGCCGGGGTTCCTTTGGTAAGCAGTGCCCTGTAGGTCAAATCCATACTACTTCCTGTTGCCAGCATAGGGTCGGCCAGGATCAAGGTTTTTCCCTCTATGGAAGGTGATGCGATGTATTCGATATGGATGTCGAACGACTGATGGCCTGTCTCCTTGTATTTTCTGTAAGCAGATACAAAAGCATTTTCCGCCCCGTCGAAATAATTCAATATGCCATGATGGAACGGAAGTCCCGCCCTAAGGATAGTAGCAATAACAACATCCTCATCCGGAATGCTCACTTCCACCACATCAAGCGGTGTATTTACCTCAATTTTCTTATACTGGAATCCTTTACTGATTTCGTAAGCCATAATCTCACCGATACGTTCTATGTTTCGGCGGAACCGGAGCCGGTCGTTCTGAATGGTAATATCCCTTATTTCACGGATAAAAGAGTTAAGTAGAGAATTACTGTCCGAAAAGTTGTATACTTCCATTGTTATAAATTAGTTTTATCTCTTCCAGCTTGTCACGATGTAAAACAAATATCTTCCAATTCCCGCCATGACATAGCATAAGCAAACTTAACCTCTGCTCACTTGGCTTAACGGAATAGTTCCGCAACCGACTGGATGAAGTAATGATTTCCGGAAAACAAAGGTAATGATTTTCTCTGCTTAGCTAAACTTTTGATATGAATTTTTTGTTTTAAAAAAGATGTGCTGATAAAAAAACAGCCAATTAAAGAAAAATTTCTTTAATTATTTTCCTGTTTGAAAGAATTTGTATATTTTTGTATGCCAGTTTTTAGGTTGGTCTGCATGCAAGTTTTATTCATTCATAATATTAAACCCTAATTTTATCAAAATGGCAAATTTAGATTTGAGCAAGTATGGCATTACGGGCGATTTTGAAGTCGTTCATAATCCTTCCTACGAGACGCTTTACCAGGATGAAATGAATCCGGCGAACGAAGGTTTCGAGAGAGCTAAATTAACGAAGAGCGGCGCTACTGCCGTTTACACCGGCAAATTCACCGGCCGTTCTCCCAAAGATAAATTCATCGTTGAAGATGACATCACAAGAGACACACTGTGGTGGGATGGCACTATTAACCGCCCTTGTACCCGTGAAGCATTCGACTACTGCAAGGGATTGGTAGCCAACCGGCTTTCCAAAGCGAAAAAACTGTATGTAGTGGACACTTTCTGCGGCACCAACGCCGACACACGTATGAAAGTACGTTTCGTGATGGAAGTTGCCTGGCAGGCCCACTTCGTAACCAATATGTTTATCCGTCCGTCACACTACGAACTGGCCAACTACGGTGAGCCCGATTTCGTATGTTTGAACGGTTCCAAAGTAACCAACGACAAATGGCAAGAGCAAGGTCTGAACTCTGAGAACTTCACGTTGTTCGATCTTACCCAGAGAATGCAGGTGATCGGTGGTACCTGGTACGGTGGTGAAATGAAAAAAGGTATGTTCGCCTTGATGAACTACTACCTGCCATTGAAAGGTATTGCTTCGATGCACTGCTCTGCCAACGTAGGTGAAGATGGTGACGTGGCTATCTTCTTCGGTCTTTCCGGAACAGGGAAAACTACTTTGTCTGCCGACCCGAAACGTTACCTGATCGGTGACGACGAGCACGGATGGGATGATCACGGCGTATTCAACTACGAAGGTGGTTGCTATGCAAAGGTGATCAACCTGAGCGAACAAAACGAGCCGGACATCTGGCGCGCTATCCGTCGCGACGCCCTTTTGGAAAACGTAACTGTGGATGACGAAGGCAATATCGATTTCGCTGACGGTTCTACTACCGAAAATACCCGCGTATCGTATCCTATCTACCACATCAGCAAGATCGTTCTTCCGTCACGTGCCGGCCACGCCAACAAGATTATCTACCTGTCGGCTGACGCATTCGGCGTATTGCCTCCGGTATCTATCCTCGACGACAACCAGGCACAGTACCACTTCCTCTGCGGATTTACTTCCAAGCTGGCAGGTACCGAGCGTGGTATCACCGAGCCGCAACCTTCGTTTTCACCCGCATTCGGAGAAGCGTTCCTTACGCTGCACCCCACCGTATATGCACAACGTCTGGTTGAAAAGATGAATCAGCACAACGCCAAAGCATATCTGGTAAATACCGGTTGGAACGGAACAGGAAAACGTATCTCCCTGAAAGATACTCGTGCCATCATCGATGCCATCATCGACGGTTCGATTGAAAAGGCAGAAAAGGTACATATTCCTATCATGAACCTGACGGCTCCTGCAAAACTGGAAGGTGTTTCCGATATCCTCGACCCACGTAACACTTACGCCGATAAGAGCGAATGGGAAGCAAAAGCCAAGAAACTGGCCGGTATGTATATCGAGAACTTCAAGCAATATTGCGACAACGATGCTGCAAAAGCATTGATCCCTTCAGGACCGCAAGTTGACTGATCAGTTTAGATTGATTGGCTTAACAAATGTGCCACGGCATAGTTAAGTTTTTTCCATAAAAAACCCGCTTCGCAATAGGTGAAGCGGGTTTTTATTTCACTCCTCCAGCACCATGATCTCCACTTTCCGGAAATCAATCGGATGGCCTTCACTCTGCAAGGAGATGGTGCCACGGCTAAGCATTTTATCGCCACCGTTCAGACCTACCAGTTTGGAATAGGTTCCGTCTCTCTCATCCAGTTGCGGCTGCGTATACTGGAGTACGGTATCACCGTTGATGATATGTTTAATTACCTCGTTACCCCTCACCTCTACTTCGGCGGTGTACCAATCTTCACCATAAAAATAACCGGTGGAGGAGTTGATGCAATGATCGAGTATCAACTCGCCATCCATCACAATATTGGTTCCCGGGGTACATACATTCATATTGGTACGCTCCACCGTTGAATCGCTGCCAAGCAACTGCACCTCGATGGAAGTAGGGAAATCCTGGCCTCTTTCCATCGATTCAGGTGTCTGTCCATGGATCATAATTCCGCTGTTCCTGTATGCCCAGCCGGGTGCACCGGGGCATTGGTCACCCACAAAACGATACTCCACACGAAGCCTGTAGTGCGAAAACTGATCTTTGTAGAACAAATGTCCGAAGCGGCTATCAAATGAATCATACCCGCCGTCGTAGCGCACTTTGATCATCCCGTCCTCTACCCGGAAAGTGTTCCCGAAATTATCCCCGGAGTCGTATCCGGTGATTTTCGGCGTCCAGCCGGATAAATCCGTGCCGTTAAAGAGTTGCACCCATTCGGCTTCGCCCGTTTTTTTCCCGTTACAGGAAGCTAAAAACAAGATTGAAACAGCAGTAAAAAAAATGAATAGCCAGTTATACTTCATGATTGTGAGCAGTTTATATGAATTATTAAAGAGCAAAGATAATCATTTTTTCATCTTTCCTATAATGGTTGTATTGTTTTGGGGGGTAAAAATCGATAACTTTGTCAAAAAAAGCGACATGAATCTTTCACTTGTAGACATATCCATAGCACCTTATGGTGGAGACAGAAAGCAGGCCCTAAAGAACACTATCGAGACCGCTAAGCTGGTTGAAAACTTGGGCTTCCGGCGTATATGGCTCGCCGAGCATCATAACCTCGCCAACGCGGCCGGCCGTACGCCCGAAGTATTGATTGCCGCGGTGGCGGAAAACACGAAACGCATCCATGTGGGGTCAGGGGCTGTATTATTGAACCACTATAGCCCCTTCAAGGTTGCCGAAGTTTTTGGCACGTTGTGCGAACTCTATCCGGGCAGAATCGATCTGGGTATCGGCAGGGCAACCACCGGCAGGTATACCGATGTGGCGTTGCAGCGTAACCGCTCCGCCTATCAGCGGTTCGACGACTCGCTGGAACAGATCGAGGAGCTTCTGGCATGGCTTACCGACGATTTCCCCGAAAATCATCCTCTAAAAGGGAAAGTAAGATCCTACAACGACGGCGCTTTGCCCAATGTATACCTGTTAGGTTCAAGCAGCTTCAGCGCTGAAGCTGCAGCAGAGTTGGGGTTGGCGTATGTATTTGCCTCATTCATCAACACAAACGGCACTTACCCGATCACCAACACATACACCCGCACATTCCAACCCTCCGAAAAACCCTATGCACACAAAACGCCCAAGCTGACCCTGTCGCTGAGTGTATATGTGCATGACACCGACGAGCTGGCACTACAGTTTTCCGCCCCTATGCAATATATGTTCAGGCAGATGCAGTCGGGAATAATTTCCAACGCCTATCTGCCGGAAAAAGAAGCATTGGACAAACTGGGCGGCTCCGCTCTCATGGAACGGTTGAACAATCCGCTGCATCCGCCAAGATACCTTGTGGGAAAAGCGGAGACAGTAGCCCGGGAAATAAAACTGATCCGGAAAACTTATGGCACGGAAGAGATAATGTTCCAGATCATCACCGCCAACCATACCCAGCGGCTGAAAAGCCTCGAATTGCTGGCAAAGCATCTATTGGATTAAAAGTCAAAACGACAAATCATCCCGCTCTAAAACAGGAAAAGTGACCAATCTGATCACTTTTCCTGTGAAGTAGCTCCGCCGGGAATCGAACCCGGATCTACGGTTTAGGAAACCGCTATTCTATCCATTGAACTACAGAGCCAAACGGAAGTGCAAAAATAGTACTTTTCCGGTTATCTGCAAAAGATATTTGCCGCAGACACAAATAAACAATATGCTGGTTGGGTTGTTTAGTGTACACCCCTTGTGGGATTATCATAGCGCTTTTGTAGAACTATTGTAGAACTTTTACAGAAATATTACAGAAATATTATAGAAAAAATGAATAAAATAGCCATTCTATACGGCTCATCCGGCGGGAACGCGGAATCTGTGGCCAGGCAGGTGCAGGATCTTTTTGACGGAAATGCCGACTTATACAATGTGGAGTATGTCTCCCTCGATGAAATAAAAGATTACCCCTATTACGTGGTGGGAACCTCAACGACAGGTATTGGCGACTTGCAGGACGATTGGGAGGGCTTTCTACCCTCTTTTGCCGGGTTGGATTTCACCGGAAAAAAAGTAGCCATTTTTGCCCTGGGTGACAGCGCCTCTTATTCGACCAGTTTTGCCGAATCGATGAAGGTGGTCTACGACGAGATAGGCGACAAGGCCCAGATCGTCGGCCGGGTCCCTGATGAAGGGTATACCTATGACGATTCCACTGCCGTGATCGACGGCCTGTGGTTAGGTCTTCCCATTGATGAGGACAATGAATACGACATGACTGAAGAGCGTTTGTCGAGATGGGTAGAAGCCCTGAAGGAAGAATTCGTGTAGCAAACCGGGCTACATGCCATGCCATGACATAGCTCAAGCAAGCTTGACTCTGTTCATTTGGCTTAACGAAAACGTTCAATTACATTAGGCGTTTTCTCGCCATGACATAGCTCAAGCAAGCTTGACTCTGTTCATTTGGCTTA